>Ga0256405_10000171_pt1 | contig 211005 bp, 186 predicted proteins | sample RumenRJG_02DNA_FD_189096 | JGI IMG/M metagenome (GOLD analysis project Ga0256405, IMG submission 189096) | Bovine rumen microbial communities from Lethbridge, Alberta, Canada - RJG_02 | ecosystem: Host-associated > Mammals > Digestive system > Stomach > Rumen | place: Canada: Alberta...
TTGTCATTCCTCGCGCTCCATTTGATGTGAAGCCGGTTTATATCAACGGGAATCCGAATCAGGCGTTTAAGCGTAACCACGAGGGTGATTATCTCTGCACAAAGGATGAAATCAGCCGGATGTTTGCCGATGCGATGGTTCTTACCAATCCGCAGGACAGTCGGATTCTGAAGAATTTCTCACTGGAGCGGGATTTCGACCAGACTACAATCCGCCAGTATCGGCAGTTATTCCAGATAAGGCACGAAGGTCATGCTTGGAATGATCTGGGCGACCTGGAGTTCCTGCAGCGCCTGGGAGGATACCGCGTGGATCAGGAGTCCGGAGAGAAGGGCTTTACGCTGGCTGGCGTGCTGATGTTCGGCACGGAACTGGCGATTATGGGAGTAATGCCCAGGTACTTCGTGGATTTCCGGGAGAAGCTGAGCAGCGATCCGAACATCCGTTGGACGGACCGAGTCTATCCGGATGGCATGTGGGAGCCGAATCTATATCAGTTCTATCGCCGCGTGCTGCCCAAGCTTTTCCTTGCTCTGCCGACTCCGTTCCAGATGGAGGGCGTGTATCGCCAGGATGAGACCACCGCCCATAAAGCCGTTAGGGAGGCGTTGGTGAATTGCATTGTCCATGCGTCGACACGTCTCTACGAAGGTCCTGTCATTGAACGTTATCCTGACCGGCTGTATTTCTCGAATCCGGGAACGATGCTCGTGAGCGTAGAGGACTTCTTCGAAGGCGGCCATAGCATTTGCCGCAACTCGGCACTTCACAAGATGTTTGAGATGATTGGTGGCGGCGAACGTGCAGGTAGCGGAGCTGATACCATCAAGAAAGGCTGGGCCGATAACAAGTGGCCAGAGCCTGAAATCAAGGAACACTTCGGCCAGAATGACGACCGGGTGGAGCTGACGTTACGGCTTGTTCGGTCCACCAGTTCACCTAAGAAGGAGACTGAAAGTGGACTGAAAAGTAGACTGAAAAGTGGACAGAAAATCGTTGATCTGATGCACGAAAATCCGAGCATAACCATTGCAGAGCTCGTATCTGAACTGGGGATGTCACGGAGTGGCGTCAGTAAACAAATCGCCAAACTGAAGGCAGAGGGCGTTATTGAGCGTGAAGGGTCTGATAAAGGGGGCTATTGGGTCGTGATCAATAAATGACAGAGAATCATCTTGAACGTGAAACAGCCATAACATAAGGATGATTAGTTATGGCTTGCTGCTATACATGATATAGTTTATAGTTCATCTCGTATTTGGGAGAAGAGTAATCAATATACATCTCATATTCTGTTACCTTCTTATGCAGAGCTATTTCATGCAATTGTTTCTTAATATCTAAAGGCAACTTCGCTCCATAGTAAATCGCCGTTGGGCAATAATGGATTACTCGGGGTGATGCAGTAAATGGATCTCGAAAAGTATAATCAAGTAAACGCCATTCTTTTTCATATTCCCATAACTTCGCCTTGTGTAAAGAGCATTTAATGTGAGACATTGCATCCGGATTTAATACTTGGCTTCCCATTAGACGCAGAAAAGATATGGCCATCAATAAGGAAGCATCATACCGTTCATCATCATAGATGACTGGAAAAATCCCACAGTTAGCAATCCCTTTTTCGAAGGTCTTTCTGAAATTGTATTCTAACGCAAATCCTTGATGGGAATGAGCATAGTGGCTCCACATTGCAATGGACTGGATGTCTTCGCAAAAACATGCGATTGAGACAAAACGTTTGTTCATTTCAGCCAAAACCGGATAATAAAAATCAATACTTGATATTATCCGTTTTTTATATTCCTCGATCCTTTCACTATTGGAACTGATATCAAAACGTAAAAGCTCTTTCTTCACATTATTAAAATCCACATCAGGATTAGACCGCATCATTGAATCCGGGAAGTTATTTCCTTGCTCAAGATATCTTTTTATCTGAATCAAAGTATCGGGTAAAAACAATGAACTAACCAGTTGTTTTATGCTATTAATTTCATATCTCACTAATGTATCATACGGATCATTGAACTTGTCTGCCGTAGATGCGTAAATGTTATCATCCCGGAATGCTTCTATGTTATTCTTGAGTTGTTTAGGATTGTTTTCGTCACATGGTCTATATCTGAATAGACTATTGGGCATCATCTGAACCAAGGCGTCAGAAATAGGTAGAACGCTCTTGTTGCGTTCTTCTTCAGATATTCCTTCTGGAATGACAATTGAATTTAGCCTTTGAGCAAAATCTGATCTATCCATACCACACTGTTATCCAAGAATCATCCGTTCTACTTCCATTTTGGCCTTTTGTAAAACCTCCGCTCCTTCAGCTTGAAGCTTCTTGGCTCGCGCTCTCATTTCGGAAATATGTTCGACAATTTCTTGCTGTTTTACATAAGAGGGCAATGGAACAATGAAATTCTCTAAAAATTGATTAGACACTCTTTGTTGACCAGCTGAACCGCCAAAATAAAGCACAGCTGTTTTCCTTATAGCCTTCAAGTGGAGAAGGGCTTGCAAGTAATCTATGGAGAGTTGATTTGTCCGTGGACGAATAACGAAAAATTCCGTTGAGCCGCACCCTAAACCATTGGTCAATCCTCTGACTACAACAGATTTTCCATTTTGCATACACGGTCGTGGCAGTCGGCATTGAAACTGACAAAGATTCTCAGTTGAAAATGCCAACGGAAAACGAAGTTAAGCATGTCCATTCACGGAACCCCATAGGACCTTTTCATTATCAAGATCCAGCATCGCATGCCAATAAGCATCACCACCATCCATCACGAATTGAAAAGCACGGCTCATCGGATTTAACAACGGAGGCGGAGGAGGTGGCATGGTTGAATCATTTCGATCATAGACAGGAGGTTCCTTATCTTCCAGGTCTGCACACTTCAGAAGGACAAAGTTCACGAAAACATATTTCACTCCCTCGGGATTTTTCAGAAAAGCATATTGCCGAGCATAGTTCCGAAGCCCACCTTCCTGAAACAAGTATCCCTCTTTGTCATAAGCCCACTTTTCCAAGATAGAAGGGTATTCCTTCTGTAAGATACGTTCTGCTTTTCGTAAATCGGAAATGTCGGGGCGGTAAAGACGCGAGCCCTTCATCAGATTCGGAAGCATCCAATTCACAGCCATGGTATCCACAAAGACATAACCGATGACCGCTTTATCTTTGTCTCCCTTTTGAATATCGCAGTAGCGGACAGGAAGGTTCGGACCACTTGCTTCGGGTGGCCAAGATTCATGCCCTCCACATGATGCGAAGAGCGCAGTCACGTATAGGAAGAGTAGAAAGAATTCAGGTGCTTTCATAATGCCAGGTAATACTGTGGTAAAGATAATCCTTTTTTTCTCACAGCCCAAACATAATATATATACCTAGTGTCGTGCAGAAGCAGATGATAGCACAACTCGTAGGCTATACTAGGCTTTATACGAATGTGATTCGGATTTAGATGTGAAGAATGATACACTTTTTGTCACATTCTATACGAAAAATCCCCCTCAGGCTGATCTGAGAGGGATTATTGTGGAGCATAGGAGAATCGAACTCCTGACCTTTTGAATGCCATTCAAACGCTCTACCAACTGAGCTAATACCCCGTTTCGGACTGCAAATATAGTACTTTTCTTTGAAATTGCAAAATCAAGGAGAAAATATCGAAAAAAAATCCGGCGGACCCGCCTGCGGGCCGCCGGATCATCAGCACACCATCCTTGAAACTAGATGTTGTTGCGCTTGTCGCAATAAGGCAGCTTGTAAGGACGGCGGTACTCGTACCAGTAGAGACGGTGCGCAGCAGCCTCCTTGTCTCCCTCGAAGCTGAGCGTGGCCGGATTCCACTTGACGGGACGGCCGAGTTCGCGGGCGATGTTGAACAGGCAGCACAGCGTGTTGGTGCTGGCACCATACTCGACCGGAGCGTTCGGATCGTGGTGACCGCGGATGGCGTCGAGGAAGTTCTGCATGTGCGGAGAACTGACCTCGTACTGGCCGGGCTTCACCTCTTCCTGGGTCTTCTTGAGCACCTTCGGATCGGAGCACTCGATGGAACCGCGGCAGACCTTCAGCCAACCCTTGTCACCAATGAAGTTGATACCGCGCCAGTCGGCGTTGTGTCCTTCGATGGTCTGCTCGGTCATGATGATGCCGTTGGCATACTTCATCGTCGCCCACTTCAGGCCGTTGTAACCCTGCGGGATGAACTCCACGGGACCGGAGCCGTCCATGCCCAGGGCCGCCTGCGCGATGTCGTACATGTGCGCGCCCCAGTCGGCCGGATAGCCGTTTCCCGTCTCTTCGTACCAGCGCCAGGCACCCCAGAGTTTCTCGTCCTGACGGGGATCGAGCGAAACCTCCGGGCAGATGTCGGGATGGTAGTGGATCTTCGGATCGTTGAGCGGGCCCAGCCAGAGGTTGAAGTTCAGGTTGGAAGGAACCGGCATCTCAGGAAGGTCGAACGGCTTGGGCGGATCACCCACGCGGACATGCACCTCATTGATGTGGCCGATTCCGCCGGCGCGGACCACCTGGATGGCCTGCTGGAACTCGGCGCTGGAACGCTGCTGGCTGCCCATCTGGAGGATGCGGCCGTTGTGGCGCACCGCCGTCTGGACGGCAAGACCCTCGGTAATCGTGTAGGCCAGAGGCTTCTGGACATAGACATCCTTACCGGAATCAAGCGCACCGATAGCGACCAGGGCGTGCCAATGGTCGGGCGTCGCGATCTCCACCGCGTCGATGTCCTTGCGGTCGAGCAGGTCCTCATAGAACTCGTACATGTCGCAGCGCTCGTTCATGCCATTGTCCTTCTGCCACTTCGTCACGTCGAGACGGAAACGCTCACGCTTGATGGAATCCACGTCGCAGCAGGCCGCGACCTGGACGCCCGGGCAAGAGGAGAAGCTGCGGAAGTCGCTCCGGCCCTGCTGGCCGAGGCCGACGAAACCGAGGACGATGCGGTCGCTCGGGGCCACCTTCGTCCCGTCGGGAAGACGCCAGCTGGGAAGGATGGTCAAGCTGGCGAGCCCGAGGGCCGAATAGCTCATGAAATCTCTCCGGGACATTTCATGTCCGGTCTTGTTGTTTTCTTTTTTCATCGTTTCAGTGTTATTGGGATAAACATTCGTCTTGGTATTTGAGGATCGGACGGCGCGCGGCCGTCGTCTCGTCCGGACGGGAGATCGGCGCGGCATGCGGCGCTCCCTTCAGGATCGCGGGATCCTCGGCCGCCTCGGCGGCGATGGCGCGCATCGCTTCGATGAAGGCGTCCAGCGTTTCCTTCGATTCCGTCTCCGTCGGTTCAATCATGATCGCCTGGTGGAAGAGGAGCGGGAAGTAGATTGTCGGCGCATGGAAGCCGAAGTCCAGCAGACGCTTGGCCACGTCGAGGGTCATCGCCCCTTCACGGACGACATGGCCGTCCGCATCCTTGCGCGACCCGTCGTCGACCAGGCCGTCGTACACGAATTCGTGCTTGCAGAGACCGGCGATCGGCAGTTTGTAGCAGTCTTTCAGGCTCTCCTTGATGTAGTTGGCCGCGAGCGTGGCATACTTTCCGGCGAAGCGGATGTGCTGCCGGCCGAGCATCAGGATATAGGCATAGGCGCGGAGCATCACACCGAAGTTGCCCATGAAACCGGACACCTGTCCGGCGCTGTCCGCGCAGCCGGAAGTACCGGGACGGCCGCAGACCTGCAGGAGACCGTCGCTGCCCCGCTCGACGCGGGGAACGGGCAGGCAAGACACCAGCCGCTCGCAGACACCGACGGGACCGGAACCCGGCCCGCCGCCGCCATGCGGCGTGGAGAATGTCTTGTGCAGGTTCAAGTGCAGGATGTCGAAGCCCATGTCCCCCGGACGGACCACGCCCAGGAGCGGATTCATGTTGGCCCCATCGTAGTACAGCAGGCCGCCGCACCCGTGGACCAGCTGCGCGATCTCGAGAATGTCCTTCTCGAAGAGGCCCAGCGTGTTGGGATTCGTCATCATGATGCCCGCGATGTCGTCGCCGAGCAGCGGACGGAGGTCGTTCACGTCCACCAGCCCGTCGGCGTTGGACTTCACCACGACCACCTCCAGGCCGCAGACGGCGGCACTGGCGGGATTGGTGCCGTGGGCACTGTCAGGAACGATCACCTTCGTGCGCTTCACGTCGCCCCGGAGCTGGTGGTAACGGCGCATGATCATCAGGCCGGTAAGCTCACCATGCGCACCCGCGCAGGGGGCGAAGGTGAAGCGGGCCATGCCCGTGATGGCGGCCAGGGCCTTGTCCAGCCCCTCATAGACCGCGAGGGCACCTTGCACCGTGGCGGCGGGCTGCAGCGGATGCAGGCCCTGGAAACCGGGCATGGCGGCCATCTCCTCGTTGATCTTCGGGTTGTACTTCATCGTGCAGCTTCCCAGCGGATAGAATCCGGTATCGACACCGAAGTTCATCTGGGAAAGATTCGTATAATGCCGCACCACGTCGACTTCGGACACCTGCGGCAACGCCGGCGCTTCCTCCCGCAGCAAGGCGGCAGGCAGCGAAGCGGACGATTCCGTCCACTCATTGCGGCGGAGCGAATAACCGGTCCTCCCCTCCCGGGAGAGCTCGAATATCAGTTTGTCGTAATACCGCATGGCCTAATCCTCCTTCAACAGGGACACCAGCGCGTCTATCTCGGCGCGGGTCCTCCTTTCCGTTGCACAGAAACTCGCATACCCCTCCGGGGTCTCCAGACCGGCGAAAAAGCCGGCGGCACGCCACTTCTCCTGCAGCGGAGCAAGCGGCACCAGGGGCTGCAGCACGAACTCCTTGAGGAAAGGACGGCCGGGGAACACTTCCGCGAACTTGCCCGAGGCGAGCAGCGCGTCGTGCAGGCAGTGGGCGGCCGCATAGGAGCGGTCGTTGACCTCCTTCATGCCCTCAGGCCCCATCAGGGACAGGTAGACCGTCACATACAAGGCCATCAGGCTCTCATTGGAGCAGATGTTCGAAGTGGCCTTCTCGCGGCGGATATGCTGCTCGCGCGCCTGAAGCGTCAGGCAGAAGCAGCGCCGGCCCTGCGCGTCGCGGGTCTCCCCGACGATGCGTCCGGGCAGCTTGCGGACGAAGTCCTTGCGGCAGGCCATGAAGCCCACGTACGGACCGCCGAAACTGAGCGGAATGCCCAGCGGCTGACCGTCACCCACGGCGATGTCAGCCCCCCAGCCGGCAGGCGTACGGAGCACGGCCAGGGCGGACGGGTCGCAGTACTGCACCAGCACGGCGCCGGCCGCATGGACGGCATCGGCGAACCCGGTCAGGTCCTCCACGAGGCCGAAGCGGTTCAGGGACGGGACGATGACCCCGGCCACATCCCCCTTGGCGAGCTCGTCGCGCAATGCGGATAGGCTGGTCGTACCCGCCTCCAGCGGAAGCTGCGTCACGGGAATGCCTTCGTATCCGGTATAGGTGGACACGACGGAAAGCACCTGCGGAAGCAGGCCGGCCGAAAGCAGGACCCGGCTCTTCTTCTTCGTGCAGGCGATCGACATCCGCGCAGCCTCTGCAGCGGCCGTCGGGCCGTCGTACATCGAGGCGTTGCTGACATCGAGCCCCGTCAGCGCACACACCATGCTCTGGTACTCAAAGATATAACGGAGCGTTCCCTGCGAGATCTCCGCCTGGTAAGGCGTATAGGCCGTCAGGAACTCGGACCGTGAAGTGAGGTAAGGGACGACGGACGGCGTGTAATGGTCGTAGGCACCCTGGCCCACGAAAACCGTCATGCGCTCGTCCCGCTGATCCAGACCGGCGAAGAAAGCGCGTACCTCCTCCTCGGACATCGCGTCCGGCAGGTCGTACGCTCCCTTGTAGACGACTTCCGGAGGGACATCGGCGTACAACTCGTCCAGCGAGCCGACACCGGCCTTCTCCAGCATCGCCTTCACGTCTTCCCCGGTATGCGGGAAATAGGAAAACGTGCCCATGACTCCCCTACTCCTGGATGAATGCCTTGTAAGCCTCGGCGTCCATCAGCGCGTCCAGCTCGGCGGGATCGCTCATTTCCACCTTGATGATCCAGGTACCGTACGGGTCCTCGTTGATTTTCTCGGGGGCATCCTCCAGTTCCGCGTTGCAGGCGACGATCTTGCCGGACACCGGGCTGAGCAGCTCGCTGGAAGCCTTCACGCTCTCCAGGGCGCCGAATTCCTCACCGGCGACGGCCTCGTCTTCCTCTTCAGGAAGGTCGGCATACGTGATGTCGCCCAGCTCGTGCTGCGCATAATCGGAAATCCCGACGAGGGCGACGCCGTCCTCGACTTTGACCCATTCATGGTCCTCACTGTAACGGAGGCCCTCAAGTACATTGCTCATAATCAAATTGGTATATAAGTGTTATTTCTTGTAATTCGTCTGATAGAAACGCTTCTTCACCACCGTGCAGGGGAAGACCTTCTTGCGGATCCGGACCATCAGCTTCGACCCCAGGGCACCGCAGGCGCGGTCCACGAGGGCGAACGCAATGCTCTTGTCCAGGGAGATGGAATGATAGCCCGTCGTGACGACACCCACCTGGGTGCCGTCCTCCAGTTCCACGGGATAGCCGGCGCGGGGCACCGCCTTGTCTTCCAGCTCCAGGCCCACCAACTTGCGCGGGGCGCCTTCCGCCTTCTGCGCCACCAGGGCGTCCTTGCCGATGAATTCGTCTTTGTCCAGCTTGCAGAACATGCCCAGGCCGGCCTCGACCGGGGAAATCTCCGCGCTGAGTTCGTCACCGTACAGGGGCAGGCCCGCCTCGAAACGCAGGGTGTCGCGGCAGCCCAGGCCGCAGGGAGCGACACCGGCGGCCAGCAGCGCCTCCCAGTACTTAACCGTCTGGGCAGGGGTGGCATAGATCTCGAAACCGTCCTCTCCGGTATAACCGGTGCGGCTCACGATGACACGCGCGCCGTCCACCTGGAAATCCCGGAACGTATAGAACGTCAGCGCAGCCGCTTCACCCAGTCCCAGGACCTCCACGACGGCCTTCTCAGCCTCCGGCCCCTGGACGGCGATCTGCCCCCAGGCCTCGGACGCGTTCTCGACCGCGACGTCGAATCCCTCCATCTGCGAGAGGATCCACGCATGATCCTTGTCGATATTGGCCGCATTGACCACCAGCAGGTAGCTGTCGGGAGCGAACTCCTTGTAGACGAGCAGGTCGTCGACCGTTCCGCCGTTGGGATACAGCAGCATCCCGTAGAGGATCTGTCCGGGGGCCATCGGACGGATATCATTGGTAAAGATATGGTTGACGAAACGCTCCGCATCCTTTCCGCTGACGAAAATCTCGCCCATGTGGGAGACATCGAAGACGCCGGCCTGATGGCGGACGGACTCGTGCTCCTGCACGATGGAGGAATACTGGATCGGCATATCGTAACCGGCGAAGGGACTCATCTTGGCGCCGAGCGCCAGATGGCAGGCATGCAGGCAGGTCCGTTTGAGTTGTTCTTCCATGATACGAATGAATTACATGCAAAGACGGAAACCGAAGGAACCCTTGACGTTCTGGGCGGGAATCGCCTGGCGGTTGCTGATGCGGCAGGCGTCCCAGCGGCTCGCGCAGCTGCCGCCGCGCTGGACCCGGTTGTCACCCTCGGCGGCACCGACGGGATTGGTCTGCGCAGCCTCGGAATACTTCCCGTAACGGTCGAAGCACCACTCCCAGGCATTGCCGCACATGTCGTACAGACCCAGTTCGTTCGGCCGCTTGGTCGCCACATCCTTCAATTTCATGTTGGCATTGTCAAGGAAAACCAGGACGGAATACATGTCGTTCGAGCCGCTGAATCCGTAATGGCGGGACAGCAAGCCGCCGCGGGCGGCGAATTCCCACTCCGCCTCGGTCGGAAGACGGAACTTCCTGCCGGTAAGCGCGTTGAGTTTCTCGATGAAGGTCTGGCACATGAACCAGGAGACGTTGCCGACCGGCTTCCGGCCCTCGGTAACCTCGTTCGGGTACGGGACGGAACCCATCACGGCGTTCCAGAGTTCCACGGTCACCTCCGTCTCACCGATCGCGAAGTCGTCCAGCGTCACGTCATGCACCGGCATCTCATCCTCGGGAACGGAGAACTTCGGGTAGGGTGCGTCGGAATCGGTGAATCCCATTTTGAAGGTACCGCCCTTCACGCGGACCATCTTGAAGGAGACATTGCCGACTTTGAACATCTCGGGAGTATAGCCTGCGGCCGGGTCGACCGTCTCGCGCTCGAAGGAAGCCCCGTCCAGCGCCGCCAGATAGGCCTCGGGAAGGACATCCTCGGTAGGCTGCACCAGGCGGAAGCCCAGGTTGCCCTTCTTCGTGCGGTAATCCAGCGGATCCCGAGAGCCCGGCGTGCGGATGACCCGCAGGTCCCCCTTGGCGGGGCCGGCAGGATTCACGGTGAGCCCGTTCGTTTCATCGCCGAAATCGGCGTACGGATCGAGGCACCACTCCTCCAGGGCGTTCTTCGCCGGCGTGCCCAGGACATTGTAGGCATACTCGAGCTGCGCTTCCGTAGGCAGGAGGAAAACCTTCCCCGTCAGCTTGTTCAGCTTGGTGACGAATTTCGCGACATCCTTCATAGTCACGCGGTCCACCGGAGCGGCAGGATTCTGCACCGAAGCGGGATTGCTGCCCATCACGGCCGTCCAGAGTTCCTGCGAGACCGGCTGCGTGCTGACCACGAAACCGTCCAGCGCCACCTCGTGCGCCAGGCCGCCGGTGACTTTCCGGCGCATGTCCGGAGAAACCCCCATGGTATAATGCGTGTGCGGGAGCTGCGTCATCTCGAAGGAGACACCCGCCACTTCATATTTCAACTGATAGTCCGGCTTCTCGGGCCGGCGGAAAGGATCGGAGCTGCACGATGCCGCCAGGAGGACGGCCGCCAGTGCAAAGGTGGAAAAGACAGATTTGTTCATCGGTTTTTCATTCATTATCTACGGAAAACAAAGATACGATAAAATCGTCTGAATTCCGCAAGATTTCATCCAAGATTGCAAGAAGCTTTTCATTCGCCACAGCATTGCATTCCCAGGCCTGCGGAGAACCTCCCTTTCCCAGCGGAAGCTCTCCGCAGACATCGGCACCGATCACGGCACGGCCCTCCCCCACACAGCGCAGGAAACGGCACAGGCCATCGAGGTCCATCTCCCCCTGCGACCAGTCGGTCGCGGCCCAGCGGGAAGAAAGCACATCCTTGTCGATGCTCAGATACAACGGAAGGCCGTCCGAAAGGAAGGCCTCGGCTTCACGCCGCTGCACCCCGGCCGGAAGACGGCGGTCCAGGAGCAGGACGCGCCCGTCGGTCTCCCCCGCTTCGCCGGCCAGGGCGGGATCCGTCCCGACCACCAGCACCTTCCGGCAGAACGGATCGCCGGCGAGGATGTCGCGCACCCACCCCCCGCAGCTCATCACGCCCGGGAAGACGGGCGCCTGCATGTCCGGATGGTTGTCCAGCAGGACGAGGGCGTACGGGCGTCCGATCCGCGCCGTCCACAGGCGGGTGAGGTAGTGGTAGTCGCCGCTGTCCAGGAAATGCACGGCATGCAGCGGCAGCGAAGCGATGCGGCGCGCGATCTCCTCCGCAGCCGCGGCGTCACAATAACAGGATGTCCCCTCGATGCCGCGACAGTCCACAAGCGTCCCCGGAGGCGTCCGCATCATGCGGTACACCCCGGAGAAATCGAGGAGGACGCAGCCGCCGGGCATTTCTTTCCTGCAACAAAAAAGGAGGTTGGCCGGCGAACCGGGAGCAACCTCCTTCAGATGGATATCCACAGACTAGTAAGTGACGACAGCGGGCAGGTTCTTGGCCTGGTCGATCATGTCCTGCAGCATCTTCTCGGTGGGGACCACCTTGGTGAGATGCTTCTGCTCGTTGACTTCAAGCATCTTGGCGGCCAGGTTGTCAGCGCGGCGCGTGGCGAGTTCCTTCACGGTATCGACGCCGGCAGCCTCGAGCAGTTCGGAGAACTGAGGGCCGATGCCCTTGATGCGGAAGAGGTCCGCGTGGTTGACCCACGTAAGGATGAGCTTGCCGGAGATCTCCGTGGCAGCCTCGAGTTCCTTGCGGCCCTTGGCGGTCTTTCCCTTTTCAAGCAGGTCGTCCACCGTGTTGATGCCGGCGGCAATCAGTTTCTGAGCGTACACATCACCAACGCCCTGAATGTCGATAATTTTGTAAACCATATTCTTTGAAAATTAGAGTGTTATCTTGCAAATTGCAGTTCACCCTCAAAATTACAAAAAAATTTGGAAATGCAAGTATTTGTCAGAAAGACTTTACGTAATCGATATCTTTTTTGAGCATCACCTTCGGTTCCATCAGCGAAACTTTCTGGAAAAGACGGAAGCGGTTGAGGTTGGAAAGGTACACCTTGTCTTCATGCTTTCCCTTCCGCCACCATTTGTAGAAAGCGACCGGTTCGTTCTCGAACGGGATCTTGGCGAGGATATCGGAGGAATAGCCCGGGAAGTCGATGGTGACGTTCAAGCCCATCACACGCTTGTAATACGCCTGGTCCGCCCGGCGCAACTTGCTCATCAAGGGCCCCATAACCTCGAACTGGTCGACCTGGAGGACCTTTTCGCGGACAATCATGCGGTGGATCCGGACCGGGTCGGCATTGAGCCACGCGCCGACGCGCATGGTCGCCGGCCCGTTTTCGGTATCCAGCGTCAATGCGTCCATCGAAGTGTAGACTTTTTCAGGATCCAACGGGAAAATCTGATTGTCCTCGGTCATTCGAAATATCAGTAAATCAGGCAAAGATAAGAAAAAATCTCAAACGCAACAAGCTGCAACAGGCATTCGGGCCGGATTTTTTCAAAACCGTAAAGCTTTTCCAGTTTATCTGAAATATTGTTATCTTTGAAGCATAAAGCAATCAAAGACGCTATGGAAGAAATCATCGCACCGGTCGACAGGAACTTGATCGAACAGGAACTCACCCCGGAAAGGAAACTGGGTGACACCAACAAGGGCGGGAATGAACTCTATGTCATCGACGGACGCAACGCTCCGAACACATTGCGCGAAATCGGCCGCCTGCGTGAAATCGCCTTCCGCGAAGCGGGCGCCAGTTCCGGCCTCGCTGTCGACCTGGACGAATACGACATGCTGGAAACGCCTTACCAGCAATTGATTGTGTGGGACCCGGACGCCAAGGCAATCATCGGCGGCTACCGCTACATCCTCGGCAAGGACATCACGCTCAAGGCCGATGGCCAGCCCCGGATCACCTCCTCGCACTTATACCATTATTCCGACGCGTTCATCAAGAACTACCTTCCCCACGTCATGGAGCTGGGACGCTCGTTCGTCGCCCCCGAATACCAGAGTTCGAAAGCCGGCGCCAAGTCCCTCTTCACCATGGACAACCTGTGGGACGGGATCGTCAGCGTCACCATGGAACACCCGAGCACGCTGTATTTCATCGGGAAGATGACCATCTATCCCTTGTACAACCACGTCGCACGCGACCTCATCCTCCGCTTCCTGTCCAAGCATTTCCACGACCCGGACGAACTGGTGCGCCCCTACCACCCCATCGGCTTCGAGACCGACCCGATTCTGACGAACCTGATCCTGTGCGAAAGCGACCTCCACAAGGATTACCGCCGCCTGAAGGAAGCCGTCCGGAACCTCGGGACGAACATCCCGCCGCTCGTCAACTCCTACATCAACCTGTCCTCCACGATGAAGTGTTTCGGGTCCACGGTCAACGACGAACTCGGCAATGCCATCGAGACAGGTATCATGATCTGTTTCAACGAGATGTACGAAGACAAGCGCGAACGGCACATCGAGGCATTCCTCCGGAAACGGCTCGAGGACATCCGCGAAAAACACCCGCGTTTCTACGCATCCGCAGCGGAGAAACTCCGCGAACACATGGAGAAACGCAGGTTGAAATTCTTCCAGAAATTCCAGCGGGAACTCCGCCCCCAGGAGCAGTCCCCGGAGGTGGAATTCCTTTAGCGGTTATTTGGCGCAGGCGGCCTTGATCACCTCCTGGCTGCGGGCGATGAAGTCGGCCAGCGCCTTCCCCTTCAACATCCCGTTCGAAAGGAGCGCCAGGTCCACAAGCTGGTGCAGTACATCGCTGCCCTTGGCGAAGGTCTCCACGGCCTCTTTCCGCTTGTCGGCGTCGGTCTCTTCACCGACCGCCGTACGCTGTGCAGCCACGATGGAAGCGACGACCGGATGCTCCAGATTGACGGTCACCTCATAGGAAGCAGGCATCTCCCCGTAGAAATTCATCCCGCCGCCCAGCGCGCTCATCTCGCGGTAACGGCGCATGAACTCGTTCTGCGTGATCAGGATCGGAACGCCGCTCTCGCCCAGGTTGTCGCCCTGGACCATGTACTCGTTCCCCTCGGGCAGCACGGCCTTCAGCAGGTTGCCCAGGTCGGTCTTGTCCTGCTCGGAAAGCTCGGGCTTCACCCGCTCTTCCTTCACGATGAGGTTGTCGACCGTGTCGGAATCGACCCGGGCGAAGCGGCTGTCCGGAATCTTCTGCTCGAGCAGGTTGACGTAGTGGGCGTCCAGTTCGCAGTCCATCAGCAGCACATCGTAGCCCTTGCCCTTGGCCGCCTCGATGAACGGATACTGGACTTCGGCGTCGGTCGCATAGAGATAGACCACCTTGCCGTCCTTGTCCTTCTGGGCAGGCTCGATCCCCTTCCGGTAATCGTCCAGGGTGAAGTACTTGCCGTCGGTATTCTTCAGCAGCGCGAACTTCAGGGCGCGCTCGCAGAACTTCTCGTCAGAGAGCATGCCGTACTCGATGAAGAGCTTGAGGTTGTCCCATTTCTCCTCCCAGACAGCCCGGTCCTGCGATGCGATCTCCGACAGGCGGTCCGCCACCTTCTTGGTGATGTACGTCGAGATCTTCTTGACGTTTTCATCGGCCTGCAGGTAGCTGCGCGAGACATTCAGCGGGATGTCCGGCGAGTCGATCACGCCGTGCAGCAGCGTCAGGAAATCCGGCACGATGGCCTCCACATGGTCGGTCACGAACATCTGGTTGCAGTACAGCTGGATGTTGTTCTTGTCGACGGACATGCGGTCCTTGATCTTCGGGAAATAAAGGATACCGGTGAGGTTGAACGGATAGTCGACGTTCAAGTGGATGTAGAAGAGCGGCTCCTCCTTCATCGGATAGAGGTCGCGGTAGAACTTCCGGTAGTCCTCGTCCTTCAGTTCGGACGGCTTGCGGGTCCACAGGGGCTCGATGCCGTTGATAACGTGGTCCTTGTCGGTGTCGACGTACTTCCCGTCCTTCCATTCCTGCTCCTTGCCGAAGATGACCGGCACGGGCATGAACTTGCAGTACTTGCCCAGCAGCTGGGAAATCTTCCCCTTGGTGCCGTAGTCGCGCGCACCATCCTCATCCAGCCAGAGCGTGACGACCGTTCCGCGGTCCTTCTTCGCGCAAGGCGCCATCTCATACTCGGGATTGCCCTCGCAGCTCCACAGGACGCCTTCCGCACCTTCCTTCCAGGAGAGGGATTCGATGGTCACCTTCTTCGCGACCATGAACGCGGAATAGAAGCCCAGGCCGAAATGGCCGATGATGTTCTGGTCCTTGTATTTCTCCAGGAACTCGCCCGCGGAAGAGAAAGCGATCTGGTTGATGTACTTATCCACCTCCTCGGCCGTCATGCCGATACCGTGGTCGATGATTTTGAGGGTCTTCTCCGCCTCGTCCAGCACCACTTCCACGCGCAGGTCGGACGTATCGCCGGCATAGTCTCCCCCGGCGGCCACCGCCTTCATCTTCTGGGATGCGTCGACGGCGTTCGCCACCAGCTCGCGCAGGAAAATCTCATGGTCGGAATACAAAAACTGCTTGATGACCGGGAAAATGTTCTCGGTAGTCACTCCTATCGTACCTTTCTGGTCCATATCTTGACGCTTTAAAATTAGCAAAAAAGGCGGCCGGCATTCTTGCCGACCGTCTTCCTTTTACTCAAAAGATGTTCCAGCGCAGGCGTCCCTGACAAATTGTCACGCCGCCACCCGCTCAGCGGGTAATCAGGTACCGGACGTCGCCGGAAGCGTCGTAGACGGCCTCGCAGCGGTTCTTCAAGACCCCGTCGCGGCCGACGGAATGGACGAAAGTCCCTTCCAGGTGCAGGTAGGTCATCCCGTCCCTGGTCGCGACCGTCGCTTTCACAGGCGCCGGTGTCGAGAAGGTGCAGTCATAGCCGTCCATGGTCCTCCACATACCCGAGACGTCAACCGTGACCGTTCCGTCTTCCACGCGGCGAAGGTCCGCGGAAGATGATCCCGGAAAATCCCCCTCGTAGAGGAAGGACCAGTGGTCGGGGTCCAGACAGGTGAAGTGGAAAGAGATCGGCGTAACTTCTTGAAATTCCAGATAAAAACCGAGAATCTGCGAAGAGGAGGCCAGGAGCCAGGAGGCGCCGGGGGCGCGCAGTGACAAGCCGCCCGTGGACACGGTTCCCCACGGGGTAAGGGTGAACGAAGTGCCGTCGTCGCCCGGGGTGATCCGCGCAGCGATCGCGGCGAACGCCTCGGAGGCGCGCTCCTCCTCGGAAGCGGACAGGTACGCGTCACAGGCAAGGAGGTCGGTCAGGACGACGGAGGGCATGGAGACATGGCGGAGCACCAGCATGGAAGACTCCGAACGGAAATACCAGTCGCTGGTCGTGTGGGAGTCGCCGTCGACCACCGTGCAGCCAGCCAATGCCAGCAGCGGAAGCAGGAATATCGAAAGGATTCGTTTCATACGCAAGGATCGGTTAGAAAACCCAGGCGACCCCGGCCCGTCCACCGAGGGACAGCGTGCCGAAAGTCATCTCAACAAAGCCGGAAACCGGACCGCGACCAAAGGAAAATCCGGTCGGAACCAACTGGAGAACAGGGATGTACGACCATTCATCCACATCGCGGACACCATAATAGGCGCCGGCGCCGAGGGCCACGGAGGTATACATCCGGACCGTCCGGTCCGGATTCCAGGTCATCCGCCACTGCGGCCAGAGCGACAGTCCGAAAGCAGGCTGGAAGCGCTTCTCCCCGGTATAGCCGTCATAGAGGCTGCCGGCCAGGAAATCAAAACCGGCCCCCACGCCGACCGCATGGTGGCGGTTCAGGCGCCAGAGCGCATCCAGGGTCAGGGTGCCGAACGATTTCAGGGGGCCGTACCGGTCGGTGTACCGGTCGCGACGCCAATAATAATAAGGATCGATGTCGGCGTCGGCTTTCACCCATGGCGAGCCGCTCGCCAGGAAGGCACCGGACGGCAGGCCCGCGACGCCCAGACGCAGTTCGAACCCTTTTTCTCCGGCAGCGTCCTGCGCCCGCAACGGGACGGCGAGCAGGAGCAGCGCCAGCAGCAGGAAGGGAAAATGGATTTTCATATCAGGAATAAAGGAATCGTTTGATACTCATTTTCGGGGTCTTCTCGAACGGGGTCGCGACAACTTCCACCTTGACGATCTGGCTGTACGAAGGCAGGGCCTTGTTGGCATTGCGCTTCACGCGTTCGGGGATGTCCGAGACGGTTTCAGCATCGAGGTTCGCCCTGCGGATGCCGTCCTGGTCGAGATAGACCAGTGCCACCAGCTTGCCGCCCCGGTCGACGACGACCGACTCGGCGACGAAAGGCTGGTTGTTGACGACGGCCTCCACCTCTTCCGGATAGATGTTCTGCCCGGAAGGGCCGAGGATCATCGCCTTGCTGCGGCCGCGGATGAAGATGTTTCCGTCGGCGTCCATGATACCCAGGTCGCCCGTGCGGAGGAATCCGTCCTCGGAGAAGGCGTTCTCGGAAGCCTCCTTGTTCTTGAAATAGCCGATGCAGATGTTCTCGCCCTTCGCCTGGATCTCGCCCACGATATGCTGCGGGTCATCCGAGTCGATCCGGACCGTGGCGCAGTCGACCGCCTTGCCGCAGGAACCCGGGACATAGCGGGTATAGTGCTCATACGCCAGCAGCGGAGCCGCCTCCGTCATGCCGTAGCCCACCAGATAGGGGAACTTGATCTTGCGGAACCACTTCTCCACCTCGGGATTGAGGGCGGCGCCGCCCATGATGAACTCCTGGACATTTCCGCCGAAGGCATCGATGAGACCCTGACGGATTTTCTTGAAAATCAACTGGTTCACCAGCGGGATCCGGGTCGCAACCTTCATTACTGGCTTGTCCAGGATGGGTTTCACCTTCGACTTGAAGATCTTCTCCATCACCAGGGGCACCGTCACGAGCAGGTACGGTTTCACCTCCTGGAAGGCCGCCAGCAGCGTCGAAGGCGTCGGCGCCTTGCCCAGCCAGTAGATGGCCGTTCCGTTGCAGAGCGGATAGATGAACTCGATCACCAGGCCGTACATGTGGGCCATCGGCAGCATCGAGACCATCTTGAAGGCGTCGGAAGACGGAACGTGGCGCTGGCTGTAGTCGACCGTCGCACTGAAGTTGCGGTAAGTCAGCATCACGCCCTTCGGGCTGCCGGTCGAGCCGGACGTATAGTTGATGGTACTCAAGTTGTCCCAGTTATCGGTCGGGAACACGACGTTATCGGGGCCGAAGCCGTCGGGATACTTCTGCGCGAACAGGGTGTCCAGCTGCGCGTAGGCCGCCTCGATCGCCGCGTCGGCACACCAGAGGATCTTCCAGGTGTCGATGTCGAGCACCACGCGGACGTTCGGCATCCGGGTAATGTCGAGTTTCTCCCACATGTCTCCGTTCGTGAACAGGGCCATGCTCTCGGAATGGTTCACCAGGAACATGACGTTCTCCGGCAGGAAGTCCGCCAGGATGGGCACGATGACGGCCTCATACGTGTTCACGGCCAGGTAAGCCGTGCCCCAACGGGCGCCGTTGCGGCCCCAGAGCGCGATCTTGTCGCCCTTGGCGATCCCCGCATGTTCGAAAACCAAGTGGAAGCGGGCGATGGACGTAGCCATCTGCCCATACGTAAAACTTTCCCCGTGGAAGGTATTCAGGGCCGGTTTGTCCCAGTACTTCCGCGTGGCGTTCTGCAACCTCGATAAATAGTGTTCCATAAGTCGCTATGAAGTGTTTATGTGATTTCCGTCTCAAATTTAATCATTTGCGGCGGACTGGCAATGCCGTAGAAATGCTATATTTGTAAAATCCGTATATTTGTGGCGAAAAACGAACACGTACCGAAATGAAAAGAAAACCCATCGTCGCCCTCATCTACGATTTCGACGGAACCCTCTCTCCGGGAAACATGCAGGAGTTCGGATTCATCCAGGCCGTCGGCAAGACACCCGCCGAGTTCTGGAAGATGAGCGACGGACTGGCCGCCGGGCAGGATGCCAGCAACGTCCTTTCCTATATGAAAATGATGTTCGATGAAGCCCGCGCGCGCGGCATCCGCCTGCACCGCAGCGACTTCCGCCGTTTCGGCGCCGACATCGTCCTGTTCGAAGGCGTCCGGGAGTGGTTCTCCCTCGTAAAGGAATACGGCCGCAGCAGGGGCGTGCGTGTAGAGCACTACATCAACTCCTCCGGCCTGAAGGAAATCATCGAAGGCAGCCCCATCGCCCCCGAGTTCAAGCATGTCTTCGCCTCGTCCTTCATGTACGACGACACGGGCGAAGCCGTCTGGCCGGGCGTCGCCGTCGACTACACGGCGAAAACCCAGTTCATGTTCAAGATCAACAAGGGAATCCTGAGCGCGCGCGACACCAAGAAAGTCAACGAAAGCATCGCCGACGAGAAGAAGCGCATCCCCTTCCAGCACATGATCTATTTCGGAGACGGCGAGACGGACATCCCCTGCATGAAGCTCGCCACGATGTTCGGCGGGCACGCCGTCGCGGTATACAACCCCGAGGTGCCGGCCAAGAAACGCTTCGCCGAGAAACTGCGCCGGCAGGGGCGCGTGAACTTCACCGCCCCCGCCGTCTACACGGCCGACAGCCGCGCGTTCCAGATCGTCTGCAGGATTATCGACAAGGTCAAGGCAGACAGCGACCTTGCCGGAATCGACTGAACCCCAGCTATTTCCCGAACCGCTTGAGGATATCGCCATAGGCGTCGATACGGCGGTCCCGCAGGAAGGGCCAGCCGCGGCGCACGTATTCCGTACGGGCCAGGTCGATCTCGACGACCTTCTCCCCTTCCTCGTCGGTGCCGAACTGGGCGAGGATCTCGCCCTGCGGCCCGGTAGCGAATGACGTTCCCCAGAAATCCAGGCCGACCGTCGTCCCGGACGGATCGTCCTCGTGCCCGGTGCGGTTGACCGTGATGACCGGCAGGCCGTTTGCAACGGAATGTCCCCGCTGGACCAGCTGCCAGGCGTTCCGCTGGGTCTCCTGCTCCTCCTTGGAGTCGGTGCCGACCCCGCCGATCGCCGTCGGATAGATGAGCATGTCCGCCCCGGCCAGGGCCATCAGCCGGGCGGCTTCGGGATACCACTGGTCCCAGCAGACCAGCACACCGAGGTTGCCGACGCTCGTCCGGACCGGACGGAAGCCCAGGTCGCCGGGAGTGAAGTAGAACTTCTCGTAGTAGCAGGGATCGTCCGGGATGTGCATCTTCCGGTAGGTGCCGGCCAGGCTGCCGTCCTTCTCGATCACCGCCGCCGTATTGTGGTACAGGCCGGGGGCGCGGCGCTCGAAGAGCGAGAGCACCAGCACCACACCCAGTTCCTTCGCGAGGGCGCCGAAGCGTTCCGTCGAAGGGCCGGGCACCGGCTCGGCCAAGTCGCACAGGGAGGCGTCCTCCACCTGGCAGAAGTAGACCGAGTTGTGCAGTTCCTGGAGGACGACCAGCTGCGCGCCCTGCCGGGCGCAAGCGCGGATATGCCGCTCCAGCGAGGCGATGTTCGCTTCGATGTCCGTCGTGCAGCGCTGCTGCACCATTCCCACCTTGATCTTGTCCATATCGTTCATTGTCTTTTCATTGTCATGCCAGCCACCCTTCCGGGAACTGCATCGTCACACAGTGCAGGCCGCCGTGTCCGGAAAGCAGGGCCGAGCAGTTCACCGGCACGACCTCCCGGTCCGGGAACGCCTCGCGCAGGCGCGCAAGGGCCACGGCGTCAGCGGCGCATCCGGAGACCGGCACAAGCACGCCCCCGTTCACGATCAGGAAGTTGGCGTAGGAGGCCGGCAGCGGCCAGCCGTCCAGGTAACGCTGCTCCGGTTTCGGCAGGGGCACCAGCCGGTAAGGCTCCCCTTCCGGGGTCCGGAAAGAAGCCAGCTGCCCGTGCATGCGGCTGAGGGCCTCATAGTCCGGGTCCGCCGGGTCTTCCGCCTGCAGGTACGCGATCGTCCCGGGGCCGCAGAAGCGGGCCAGGATGTCCACGTGCGAATCGGTGTCATCCCCGTCGAGCGTCCCGTCGTCGAGCCAGAGGATCCGCCGGAGGCCGAACGCCTCCTTCAGTTCCGCCTCGATCTCCTCGCGGGTCAGGTATTCGTTCCGGTTCACGCTGCACAGGCAGCGGGTCGTCGTGAGGAGGGTTCCCCGGCCGTCGGTGTCGATGCTGCCGCCTTCGAGGACGAAGGGGCGCATGTCCACCCGCAGGACATCCGGGCGGAACGCGCCGTCCTCGCAGATGTGCGCGGTGATCTGGTTGTCGAGGTCTGCGGCGAACTTGAGCCCCCAGCCATTGAAGACAAAGTCGAGCAGGAGCTTCTCCCCCGCATCGCCATGGACGGAGATCCCGCCATGGTCGCGCGCCCAGGTGTCGTTCAACGGACAGGCGTGGAAGGAAACGGCGTCCAGGTCCAGGACGGCGGGAGCGCCGAGCAGCGCGTCCGCCTCGCCCGAAGCGAGGATCCCTTCCATGCGCGAACGCGCCGCCGCAGGATCGGGAGCCACGAGGAGCACGCGCTCGAACCGCTGGATCGCCGATGCGATGGCCACATAGCAGGCCTGCACCTTCTCCAATTCATACCAAGGAGTGCTTTCATCGGGCCAGGTGAGCATCACCCCGTCCTGTCTTTCCCATTCTGCCGGTAGTCTCATGGGTGCAAATGTAGCATATTTCTCACAAAATACGTACTTTTGCAACGATTATGAAATTCCATCTCGAATCACCCTACCAGCCCGCCGGCGACCAGCCGGAAGCGATCCGCCAGCTCTCCGAAGCACTGCGGAGCGGGATCCCCGACGTCACCCTGCTGGGTGTCACCGGGTCTGGCAAAACCTTCACGATGGCCGGCGTCATCCAGGAACTCCAGCGTCCCGCGCTGATCCTGAGCCACAACAAGACACTGGCCGCCCAGCTGTACGGCGAATTCAAGTCGTTCTTCCCCGAAAACGCCGTCGAATACTTCGTCTCCTACTACGACTACTACCAGCCGGAGGCCTACCTGCCGACGACGGACACCTATATCGAGAAAGACCTGAGCATCAACGAGCAGATCGACAAACTGCGCCTGAGTGCGGCTTCAGCCCTGATGTCGGGGCGCCGCGACGTCATCGTCGTCTCCAGCGTGTCGTGCCTTTACGGCATCGGCAACCCGGAGGACTTCCACGCCCAGTCGATCCTCCTGCGCAAGGGCGAACACCGGTCGCTCTCCCGCCTGCTCTACCACCTGGTGGACGCGAACTACAGCCGCACGGAGGTGGATTTCAAGCGCGGGACCTTCCGCGTGCGGGGCGACACGGTGGACATCTTCCTGGGCGGCAGCGACGAGGCCGTCCGGGTGGAATTCTTCGGCGACGAAGTGGACGCCCTGTCGATCATCGACCCGCTCACCGGCGCGCACCTGGAGGACGTGACGGAAGTGCCGGTCTTCCCGGCCACGAACTTCGTCACTACGCGCGAGCGGAGCATCCGGGCCGTCAGCCAGATCCAGGACGACCTCAAGAAGCAGATGGACTACTTCGAAGAGATCGGGAAAGGGCTGGAAGCCAAGCGGTTGAAACAACGGGTAGAGAACGACCTGGAGATGATCAAGGAAATGGGCTACTGCCCGGGCATCGAGAACTACTCGCGCTACCTGGACGGCCGGCAGCCGGGGCAGCGCCCCTTCTGCCTGATCGATTACTTCCCGAAAGACTTCATCACCTTCATCGACGAGAGCCACGTCACCATCCCGCAGATCCGGGCGATGTACGGCGGCGACCATTCCCGCAAGTCGGTGCTCGTCGAATACGGCTTCCGGCTGCCCGCCGCCGCAGACAACCGCCCCCTCACCTTCGACGAGTTCAACGAAATCACCGGACAGACCGTCTTCGTGAGCGCCACGCCCGCCGACTACGAACTCGAACAGTCGCAGGGACTGGTGGTGGAGCAGGTCGTCCGGCCGACCGGCCTGCTGGACCCGCCCATCGAGGTGCGGCCCACCGAAGGGCAGATCGACGACCTGGTCGAAGAGATCCGCAAGCGGGCCGAAGTGGACGAGCGCGTGCTCGTGACGACCCTGACCAAGCGGATGGCGGAAGAGCTGAACGACTACCTCGACAAAATCGGGGTGCGCGTCCGTTACATCCACTCCGACATCGACACGTCGGAACGCGTGGAGATCATCGAAGACTTCAAGAACGGCCTGTTCGACGTGCTGGTGGGCGTCAACCTCCTGCGCGAAGGGCTTGACATCCCGACGGTGTCGCTGGTGGCCATCCTGGACGCCGACAAGGAGGGGTTCCTCCGCTCGGGGCGCGCCCTCACCCAGACGGCGGGCCGCGCCGCGCGCAACATCCACGGCCTCGTCATCATGTACGCCGACACCATCACGGACTCCATGCAGGAGACCATCCGCGAGACCGCCCGGCGCCGTGCCAAGCAAATGGAATACAACAAACTGCACGGGATCACCCCGAAGCAGGTCGAAGTGAAGCAGAACATCCTGGCCACCGAGTTGTACGGCGAAGGGGCCAAGCCGGTCAACCCGCGGATCCAAAACGGCCCGAGCGGCCGCGTGAGCGCCGCCGACTCCGTCTCCGACCCCACCTACATCCCCAACCCCAGCGAACTGGGACGCGGGACCATCTCCGTGGGCCTCGGCCACGATGCGAAACGCGAAAGCGCCTCCGCCTATGTCGACGGGTATGTCTCCGCCGACCTGGCCGCCGTCCTGCAGGACCCGGTCATCCGGTCCATGAGCCGCGAACAGGTGGAGAAAACCATCGAGGAGGACCGCCGCCGGATGCAGAAATCCGCCGCCGACCTGGACTTCACCGCCGCGGCCAAGTACCGCGACGAGATGTGGGCCCTGCAGCAATACCTGAAAGTATGGAAACAATGACCGCCATGAAAAGAAGGATCCTCCTGATGGCCACGCTGCTTGCAGTGGCCCTCCCCGGACTGCGTGCCGCCGGTACGGACGACACCTGGCCCGACGGAACCCCCATCGACGCCTGGTTCTCCGACACGACCCGCATCGACGTCAAGACCCTGGGACGGCGCTATGTCGTCACGAAATACGGGGTGCGGAAAGACTCCACCCTACTGCAGACGGAAGCGCTGCAGGCGGTCATCGACCGTGCGGCCGCGGAAGGCGGCGGCGTGGTCGTCATCCCGAAAGGGGTCTTCCTCTCCGGCTCCCTCTTCTTCCGGCCCGGCACGCACCTGCACCTGGAGAAAGGCGCCCGCCTGAAAGGCAGCGATGCCATCAAGCATTTCCCGCTCGTCGACACGCGCATCGAAGGCCGGACGATCAAGTATTTCGCCGCCCTGGTCAACGCCGACGGAATCGACGGGTTCACGATCACCGGTCCGGGCACGATCGACGGCAACGGACGCCGCTATTGGGAGGAGTTCTGGCTCCGCCGCGCATTCAATCCGAACTGCACGAACCTGGACGCCATGCGGCCGCGGCTGGTCTACCTGTCGAACTGCCGGAACGTGCAGGTGCAGGATGTCCACCTGGTCAACAGCCCCTTCTGGACCAACCACCTGTACCGCTGCGAACGCGTGAAATACATCGGATGCCATATCTACGCCCCGCATGAGCCGGCCGGCGCCTCGGCCCCGAGCAGCGACGCCATCGACCTGGACGTCTGCCGCGACATCCTCGTGCACGGCTGCCGGATCAGCGTGAACGACGACGCGGTGGTCGTCAAGGGCGGCAAGGGTACCTGGGCCGACAAGAACCCGGACAACGGACCGACGTCGAACGTCCTCATCCAGCAGTGCATCTACGGCTTCGTGCACGCCTGCCTCACCTGCGGCAGCGAGAGCATCCACGACTGGAACATCGTCCTGCGGGACAGCCGGATCGACAAGGCGATGCGCGTCCTTTACCTGAAGATGCGTCCGGACACGCCCCAGCACTACGAGCACATCCGCGTCGAGCGGCTGACGGGGAACTGCAACGAATTCATGGGCATCTTCCCCTGGACCCAGTTCTACCAGATGGAGGACCGCCCCGACATGCCCCTTTCGCAGGCGCACGACATCACCGTCCGCGACATCCGGATGAAGTGCGGGCGCTTCTTCCATGTCGAACCCTCGGACAAATACCACCTGCACCGCTTCCACTTCGAGAACATCGACGTGGAGAACGGCGGCGACTTCAACCCGTCCTGGATCGAAGAGACCACCTTGCGGAACGTCCGCGTGTGCGGAAAAGAATACTAAAGGGCTTGGTAGGCTTCGAGAGCCTTCTGGAGGACGACGAGGGCCTTGGCGAGATCGTCACGCTTGAGCACATAGGCCATGCGGACCTCGTTCCGGCCGTCCTCGGGATGGGAATAGAAGCCCGCGCCGGGCGCCATCATCACCGTCTGCCCTTCGTAGGAGAAATCGGTTAGGCACCACATGCAGAACTTCTCGGCATCATCGACGGGCAGGCGCACCATCGTGTAGAACGCGCCCATCGGCGTCGGTGAATAGACGCCCGGAATCTTGTTCAGCCCGTCGATCAGGAAGTTGCGCCGCTGGAGATACTCCTCGTACACGTCGTCCATGTAGGACTGCGGCGTGTCGAGCGAGGCCTCAGCGATGATCTGCCCGATCAGGGGCGGGCTCAGGCGCGCCTGGCAGAACTTCATCACGGCCTTGCGGACTTCCTTGTTGCGCGTGATCAGGGCGCCGATGCGGATGCCGCATTCGGAATAGCGCTTCGACACGGAGTCGATCAGGATCACGTTGTCGTCGATGCCCTCCAGGTGGAAGGCCGAGATGTACGGCTGCTTGGTGTAGATGAATTCGCGGTACACCTCGTCGGAAAGGAGATACAGGTTATACTTCGCCACCAGGTCGCGGATCTGCCGCATCTCCTTGCGCGTATACAGGTAGCCCGTCGGGTTGTTCGGGTTGCAGATCAGAATCGCCTTCGTGCGCGGGGTGATCTGTTCCTCGAATTTCTCGATCGGCGGCAGGCGGAACCCGTCGTCGATGGACGTGCGCACCGCCTTCACCACCGCCCCGCAGCTGATCGCGAAGGCCATGTAGTTCGCATAGGAAGGATCCGTCACGATGATCTCGTCCCCAGGATTCAGGCACGCCATGTAGGCGAACATCACCGCCTCCGAACCGCCGGAAGTCACAATGATCTCGTCCGGCGACAGATCGATCCCGTAATGGGCGTAATACGAGACCATCTTCGTCCGCAGGCTGATATGGCCCTGCGAGGGGCTGTACTCGAGGATGGTCCGGTCCATCGAACGCACCGCGTCGAGGGCGCACTGGGGCGTCTGGATGTCGGGCTGGCCGATATTGAGGTGATAGACATGGATGCCGTTGCGCTTGGCGGCGTCGGCATATCGGGCGAGCTTGCGGATCGGCGAGCTCGGCATGTTCATCGCGCGTTGGGATATCTCCATGATCGTAATCGTTCGTTTTACGATGCCAAAGGTAACGATTTTTTACCGGAACTCGCACTTGAGGCCCAAAATCATTCCGGAAGTATCCGGAAGAACGGAGCCTTTGTCGGCATAGGCGCCGAAAACCAGGCTCATCGGGCACCTCCGGAACAGGTTGCCCAACGGGACCGACACGTCCAGGCCCATGCTCACCTGCCGGAGGGGCGTTTCCTTCACCGTACCCGGGTCCTTCTCCCACTGCGACTCGCCCGTATACGGCGCCCGATACAGGCCGTAATTGCGGCTGTAGGTCAGCATCAGCCGGTAAGGTGCCTTTCGGAAAAGGTAGCCGGACAAGGCGAAATGATGCGCACGGATGCGGTTGTTCTCCACGCCCAGCGTCACCCCGGCAGGATCCCAGGTCCCCGCATGCGTCCCCTTGGGAAAGAAGAGCGGGTTCCCGATCGTCCGGCCATAGTTCGTCCAGGCCGTCCGGTACTCCCCGTTGTTGAAATAGTTGTCTCCCCCACCGATGATATGCTTCTCATAATGGTATTCGTCGGCAGGATCGAGATGCTGCTTCTCCTCGTCCGTCGTCGGCCGGTCATGCCGCGTGCCGGACTGCCACATCGTGTTGTGGTATTCGTAAAGGATGGCCGTCACCCACTCCCGCCGGTCAACGTTGCGGGACAGGAAAAGGGTGTTCACGCCGTCCGGGAAATTCTGGAAGCGCATGCCGGAACTGTCATCGTAAGGGATGTCGTGCTGCGCGGTCATGGACCAGCCGGAAGAAAACGCCCACTTGATCCGGAGGAACTCCGCCCCGCGCTGGTCGCCGATCACGTTGAGCATATCGTTCTTCGAACCCGAAGCCGCATGCATGCCCAGCGCCATCCGGAAATAATTATCCAGCGTGAGCGGCATCCGGCCGTTCTCCGGGTTCACGCCGCCCCACAGGGCATAATGGTCGAGCCCGGCCCAGACGGTCCACCGGGGCGACACGCGCCATTCCAGCCCCGCCATCATGCGGTGCAGCAAGGGATCCACCGTATAGCGCCGGTCCGTCATGCGGAACTCGCCCCACGAACCGAAGACGCGCAGGCGCCCCTGCGTAAAAGGTATAGCCGCAGGGGACAAATGCAGGGACACGCCGGGGACGCCCCGCACATTCCCGCTCCAGAGGACGCTGCCACCGGTCACGGAAAGCGATTCTCCGGAACCCAGGAAGGCGGAATTCCCCAACTGCTGGGCCCCGGCATAGAGCTTCAGGTTCTTCCAACGCACGTCGACATACAACTGGTCGACCAGCAGACGGGTCGCGGGCGCTCCGGAAACGCCGGCCGGATGATAGGAGTCGCGGGTCACGGCCGAACGCACGCCCCACCCCATCTGCCAGGCCTTCTCCGGATCCGTGATGGAGTACGCCTGCAGGAGGGCCGTCGTCCCCGACGCCTCAGGCATCAGGCCATAGCGGTTCGCCGTCGCCCAGAAAGGCATCGAGCCACCGGAGGACAGGCTGCCGAGCAGCAACAGTGAAAGGAAGAAATCATTCATCGCAATGCAAAGGTACGGAATAAGCGATATGATTTCTAGGACAAATAGGTTTAAAACTTCCGCCAGACCATCTTGTTGACGATTCCGGTATAGGATTGGATGATCTTCACCACCTTCGTAGAAACGTTCTCGTCCACATAGTCGGGAACCGGAGTCCCGTGATCCCCGGCCGCGTTCATGGCGACGGCAGTATCAACAGCCTGCAACAAAGACCCGGAGTCGATACCGGCGATGAAGAAGCAGGCCTTGTCCAACGCTTCGGGACGTTCCGTGGACGTCCGGATGCAGACGGCAGGGAAAGGATGGCCGATGCTGGTAAAGAATGATGACTCTTCAGGCAGGGTGCCGGAATCCGACACCACTGCGAAGGCATTCATCTGCAGGCAGTTGTAGTCGTGGAAGCCCAGGGGCTCGTGCTGGATGACGCGGCGGTCGAGCTGGAAGCCGCTGGCCTCCAGACGCTTACGGGAGCGCGGGTGGCAGGAGTACAAGATCGGCATATCGTACTTCTCCGCCATCTTGTTGATCGCATTGAAAAGGCTGAGAAAATTCTTCTCCGTGTCGATGTTCTCCTCGCGATGGGCGCTCAGCAGGATGTACTTTCCCTTCTCCAGCCCAAGCCGGGCGTGGATGTCACTGGCCTCGATCTCCGCAAGATTGGTATGCAATACCTCCGCCATCGGGGAACCTGTGACATAAGTCCGCTCCTTGGGCAGGCCGCATTCGGCCAGGTAACGCCGGGCATGTTCCGAATAGGCCATATTCACGTCGGAAATGATGTCCACGATCCGACGGTTCGTTTCTTCCGGCAGGCACTCGTCCTTGCAACGGTTACCGGCCTCCATGTGGAAGATGGGAATATGGAGCCGCTTGGCGCCGATGACGCTGAGGCAGGAATTGGTGTCGCCCAGCACCAGCACGGCGTCCGGCTTCACCTCTACCATCAACTGGTAGCTCCTGGCAATGATGTTGCCCATCGTCTCGCCCAGGTCCTTGCCCACGGCCTCCATATATACATCGGGATCCGCAAGCTTCAAGTCCTTGAAGAACACGCCGTTGAGGTTATAGTCATAGTTCTGGCCGGTATGTGCCAGCAGGCAGTCGAAATACTTCCGGCATTTGTTGATGACGGCCGCCAGCCGGATGATTTCCGGACGCGTGCCGACGATGATGAGAAGCTTGAGCTTACCGTTATTTTTGAATTGTGCCATATCTTTTGTCTTGCTTTATCTGCTTGTAACCATATCTCCGGACCATCCGTGGCCCAGATCCCAATGCTCGTCATAGACGAACTCGAAATAAGGAAGCGCGAATTCCTTTTCAACCAGCTCCGAGAGCTCGTCCAGGATGGGCTCGGCCCAATGGCCGACCAGAACGATGAACTTGTCGATATTCCATGCCACGCGTCCGCGAGGGACCTGGGTATAATCCCCCGTAAACTTTGTCTCGACGTGTTTGGCCTGGGCCTTGAAATACTCCTTCGCCCAGATCTGCCGATGCAGCCGCGGATAGTTGATGAAAGGAACGCCCTTCTCGGCAGCCTCTTCCACCTCACGCGGTGTGATTTCCTTCTTATGGACCCCAAAGAGGCACTTCTCCCGAGGGTCATACCAGAAGATACCCACGGAGGGCATGGGCTCGTCAAATGACTTCATATCAGCCATCTGTCTCTGACGTTCTTGATCTGAAAGGCTTGTCATAACGTACAAATATCGGCAATTATTTCACCAGTTCAAAATACGTATCCGGCTTATCGGGGTTGAAGACCTCGTTGCAGTACATGACGGTAACGAGGTCCTCGGTGTCGGAGAGGTTGATGATATTGTGGGTGTAGCCTGGAAGCATATGGACGGCCTGGATATTGTCGCCGGACACCTCCCATTCCAGGACCTTTCCTTCCGGGTCGTTCAAATTCCTCTGCTGAATAAGGCCATGTCCTTTGACTACGATGAACTGCTCGAACTTGGTGTTGTGCCAGTGCTGCCCCTTGGTAATACCGGGCTTGGAGATGTTGATGCTGACCTGGCCGGCATTGTGCGTATGCACGAGCTCCGTAAAGCTTCCCCGCTCGTCTACGTTCATCTTGAGCGGGAATGCGGCTTTGGACGCAGGGAGGTAACTTAAATAGGTGCTATACAGTTTCTTTGCAAACGACCCTGCCGGAATCTCCGGGATCATCAGGGTCTGCGGCTGCGCAGCGAACTCCTTCAGGAGCGAGACGATCCCGCCCAGCGTCGCCTTGTGCGTCACCGGCACGTAGCAGTAGCGCCCGGAGGCCGACGGCAGTACCTCCAGCCCGTCGAACTCGCAGCGGTGCTCCTCACCCCGCAGGCAGGCGATCATTTCGTCTACCAGGTCGTCAATGTACAACAGTTCCAGTTCTACCGACGGATCATTGACCGTGTACGGCAGGTCATTGGCCACGGCGTTGCAGAACGTCGCCACGGCGCTGTTGTAATTCGGCCGGCACCATTTGCCGAAAAGGTTCGGGAAGCGGTACACCAGCACACGGGCGCCCGTCTCGGCCCCGTACTTCAGGAACAGGTCCTCCCCTGCCTTCTTCGAACGTCCGTACTCGGAATTGCCGAAGCGGCCGGTAAGGCTGGCCTGCTGGCTGCTGGAGAGCATCACCGGGCAGGTATTGCCGTGCTTTTTCAAAGTATCCAGAAGCGTCGAAGCAAAGCCAAAGTTCCCCGCCATGAACTCCGACTGATCTTTAGGCCGGTTCACTCCCGCCAGATTGAACACGAAATCCGCATCCGCGCACCACGCGTCCAGCTCCTCAGGAGTCGAATCCAGATCGTATTCATAAATCTCATCAACGGCAACGCTTCCATAACAACGGGCCTTGCCGTCCCTAATGTTCTTCAACTGTGCGCACAGGTTCTTACCAACAAACCCTTTGGCGCCGGTAACAAGAATCTTCATCTTAACCGAGTAGTCAAATAATTACATTACCTCAATATATCCTCCTCACCTAGAGGTTTATATGCTCCGTCCTTACACTCTAGCAGTACTGTCCCACTCTCCAGAGAACGCAGATTATGCCACTGTCCGGCAGGGATATTGATGAGTGTGCCACCTGGAACCATGTCAATGGTGTCGGTCAGTTGACCGTTGACATCGTAAAAGTATTCCTCGAAATGTCCGCGGAGGCACACAACCGTATCGGATGTGTCCCTATGCCGATGGATGGGCAGAACCGTCCCAGGTTCGATGGCATTCAGCATCCGCTGGGACTGGTCATCCGGGGAATTCCGGAGGTCCAGGTTCATCCGGAGACGCGGCGATACCTTGGCTTTGGCGGTCAGGGAATCAAAGATATGCTGGTCAATGATCATAGGACTTACTTCTCAATCGCTTCCTTGATACACTCCACGATATACCTCACATCCTCGTCGCTCACATATGGCCCCGCAGGAAGGCAGAAGCCCACTTTGAAGAGAGCCTCCTCGAGGCCGTTCGTATATACCAGAGCGCCAGCATACACGGGCTGTTTGTGCATGGGTTTCCACAGCGGCCGGCATTCCACCTTGTGGTCCAGCATGAACATGCGGAGGGCTTCCACGTTGTCGTTCGGCTGGCAGTCGGTCGTGGCACTGTCCACGGCATGAATCACGCCTGCAGCGCCGCCTACGGCCGTCTTTACGACCTCCTTGTAGGCATTCTCCTGCCCCTTCACCCGCACCGACGGGTCAATCGTCGCAGCGCAGAGCCAGAAGTTCGCATCGAAACGCGGATCCGCAGGTTGCTTATGCATCTTCACACCCGGGACATCGGCCAGCAACTCCTCATACAGCGCCTGCACGTGCTTGTGATGGGCAATGTGCTCCTCCAGCACCGTCATCTGTCCACGCCCGATACCGGCGCAGACATTGCTCATCCGGTAATTGAAGCCGATGGCGGAGTGCTGATAGTACGGATACGCATCCCGCGCCTGGGTGGCGTACCACATGATCTCATTGGCAGCCTCCTTGGTACGGCAAATCAGCGCACCGCCACCGCTCGTCGTAATCATCTTGTTGCCGTTGAAACTCAGCACTCCATACTTTCCGAACGTGCCCAGCACCTGTCCATCGAAACGGGAACCCATACCCTCGGCCGCATCCTCAATCACCGGAATCCCATACTTCGCGCCGATGGCCAGAATCTCGTCAATCCGGTACGGCATCCCATACAACGCCACCGGCACAATCGCCTTCGGATACTTTCCGGTCTTGGCCTTCCGGTCGAGGATGGCCTCCTCCAACAGCTTCGGGTCCATATTCCACGTTTCTCCTTCCGAGCCAACGAACACCGGCTTGGCGCCAAGATACGTAATCGGATGACTCGAAGCACAGAAAGTGAAACTCTGAACCAGCACCTCATCACCGGCCTTCACGCCGCAGGCAATCAGCGCCAGATGCACCGCAGCCGTTCCGGACGCAAGGCAAACGACCTCGCGATCAAGATTACCATTGGCTTTACCATTCACAAACCGCTCAAGGTCATCCTCAAACGCATTCACATTCGGTCCCATCGGCACCACCCAATTCGTATCGAATGCTTCCTTCACATACTTCTGTTCCATACCATCCTCGCTCATGTGTGCGAGGCAGAGGTAAATCATTTTTCTTTCAGACATAATATATCTCTTGATTTAATATCTATTCTATCTTACTTCTCTTCCGGTTTTCAATACGCAATCAAACACGGCCACCAGAACAGGATGCAGCCATTTTGCGAAATCCTACAAACGCCCAATACCCTATCATGCACCCCACCCCATTATGCACCACATCGTCAATTTCAGTCAGGCCGCGCTTGAGGACAAGTTGGAGTAGTTCAATCATCATGGAAAAGCACAGACCGACCAGCAGCGCCTGCCACCACTTCATGCCTTTGAAGGTGCCGAGCAAAAGGCCGATGGGAATGAAGGCAAGGACATTCATAACCACCTGGACCAGAATATCATCCCGTCCTTCCCGAATCGCCTGGTAGCTCCAAAAGGGAGAGAGGTTGTAGGTCCATTCCGCCTGGGTGTTTCGGACAAAGACCGCCAGGTAAAGAAGCAAAAACAGATACTCCACCAGCAGCCATCCCGCCGACCACTTCATCCCCTTCTTCCATCCCAGGGTCACCGCACACAGGATTGTTCCCAGGATAAATGCCGATACAAGTCCTACGATAAAACTCGTCGGAACGTCACGAAAAGAAAAGGAAATGAACTCTTTAAACTTGTCAATCACACTCAAATCTCCTCTCCAGCATACCTCATCTTCCGCCCCAACACCGTGCAAAGGATCATCTGGATGTCCTTCACGAAAGAATAATGCCGATAATAGTAGCAGTTCAGCCGAACCTTGTCCGGATAAATCACTGTATCATTATACTCCTCGGCAATCGTCTGCGCATCTCGGGAATCCCCCGCAGCCTGCTGGCCAGCTACATACTCCGCAATCATTTCATCCTCGAGCCGATACTTCAGCGTCGCAGGTCCTGTAATGCCCGGTCGAAGCTTCAGCACATCCCTATCATCACCCGTCAATTTGTCCGCATATCCCGGCACATCCGGACGAGGTCCCACGAAACTCATCTTCCCCCGCAATACATCCCACAATCCCGGCAACTCATCCAATTTCCAGTGCCGCAACTTCGCCCCCAATGGCGTGATGCGGCTATCACCCGCCACCGACACCGTCGAGCCACTGTGCTTCACCGTCATCGTACGGAACTTATGACAATCGAACAACATTCCTTCCTTCCCTACACGTTTTTGCACGAAGAACACCGGACCGCCCGGCATCTTCACCTTTATCAGAATGGCCACCACCAACAGCACCGGCCACAAAAACAACAGTCCCAATAGCGAGACAATCCTGTCAAAGATCCATTTCAATATCATAAGTATTATCTTTATCCTTCACCATTAATCGCACTCCTCACCCCATTCACTAGCATAGCCGGGAAAAACCGCAGCGAGTCTATCGGGAAGACCCTTGCGTGGCGGGCCAGATCACCTACGCGTCGCCCGAAGGAGACGCACTTCCTGATTAGATACGGGCACTTCTCGAAATACGAATTGTCGCGGTTATGCCCAAAGTTCCCCGACATAAGCACGAAGTCCCTGATACGAAAAGCTTTTCTTTTCCATTTTGCAGCGTCTGAATAAAACGGTATCGCCGTAGCATCCATTCCAAGATACTCCACCGCAAGCGCACCGAACGCCCTCCACGCCGGCATCAGCCCTGCCCTTCGTAGCCGTTCTTCCAACTTCGCCACATCTATTGTCTCGCGATACGTCCACAACAATCTGCACCAGTCGCAGATCTGTCTGAAGCCGATGCCTCCTTTGTAGAAATGTTGTAAAATGTGTGTAAAGACATAGAACACGTCATTCTCCACCGCCAGTTGGAATACCTGAACCTTGTCATTATCCCAGGAACGGACATTCCCATTTTTAAAAGAATCAGCATATACATCATCCAGCTCCCGCTCAATCCTTCCCGAAAGACCGCTGTACAACCTTCCGTGAAGTTCCACAACCCACGGGTCAATAGTCATTCCAATATGTTTCTCGCGAATGTACTCTTTCTCTACAGTTGAAGCTAATGGTCTCAGATAAGGTTTAGCTTTTTCGTAATTCTTATCATTCAGGAAGAAATCCACATCGCCACACGACCTCCACAATGGTCGTTCGTAACACTGCGCCACCCCCTGCCCTTTCACCAGCAGCGTGTAGATTCCCGCCTCCCGCATCTTCTCCACCAGCACGCCGATGAAATAGTTCATCGCCTGGTTGCGCTGCTCCAGCTGCACCGTGCGGCCGATGAACTTCAGCACATCCTTCTTCTGCGGCTTACCGTCCACCACGTGCTCTATGCCTGCGGCAAGAAGTCCCACCAGCGATTGCTCCTCCGCCAAGTCCAAGATGGCCGAGAAGTCAACTACTCCATACGGAGCGAGCCGGACTTCCTTTTCCCATAGGCCGGCACGCAATAGCGCAAAGAATGCTGCTATGTTTTTATCCGATTTCACAACAATTCACTAATTTCTTGCGCTATCATCTTCGAAAAGACTCTTGCACCCTCACTATTCAAATGCATTGGTTCCTTGAACCATTCCTTATGTGCCATAAACGAAGGCTCGGCATAGTAATCCAAGAAACGGACGTCATATTTCTTTGCAATCTCTTTCACCAGTTGCAATGCCTCCGAATTCTTCTGCCCATATTTCGGAGAACCTACCAGAATCAGCGGCACGTCATTCTCCTGACACAGCCTAATCAATTTCTCAATATAGGCCAGTTTGAAAGAATCCCGAACCACATCCTTCGGGGCTTTCGGTTCAGGTTCCTTCTCCATCTCTCCTTTTAAGGGCTGAAAACCACTTCGCTCTACGCCCCGGTCAATCACGTTATCCACCAACATCCCCAAAATCTCGGTGTTGTAGCGAATCAGCCCTGACTGCACTTTCCTCCATTCTTCCACTGAGACATTCTTGATAATCTCCGACACGCCCTCTTCCCGATAGTATGGTTTCAGGTTTTTGATATACCGCGTATGATGATTATCCTTGTCATACACATTCACATCAAAAGCAGGCTCAATATCAAACAGCACCAACCTCGGCTTATACCGGTTCAGAACCATCTCCAGAACACCATCCGCCAGCACGACGCCATTCCCGTCAAAACCGGCGTTGTAAACATCCAAGCCAAGTGTATCACTCAAAAAAGGAGTATCATAATGATGATGGGCCCTTGACGAACCGAGAATCAGCACATCGTGCCTGTCTTTCATCACTAGGTCGTCGAACTGTCTGGTACTTCCGCCATTGGCGTGCCCTTGCAGATAACGACCGAAAGCCCCAACGCTGACATCCACCGCAGCCACAATAGCGAAGAAAAGCAATATATGCAGTAAATACTTTTTCATAACTCAGAAGCTTACATAGATAAACTGACCACCATCCAGCACCCCGAACAGAAGAATCATACAAAACAAGCCCACATACGTACTCCAACTCACAATGCGGTGATTGAGAAACGACATTCGACTCGGGAAAAACTCCTCTCGCAGTTCCTTAAGCACCAGCAGAAACAGACCTATAGCCACGATTATCATTCCCGAAGGCCCCATATCGGACAGCGAAGGTACGCCAATGTTCGTGAACATCCTCGCAATCATCCCAAAGGCATCCCCGATGTTTGGCATCCTGAAGAACACCCAGGCAAAACTCACAAGCAGGAATGTCACCCCAATTCTAACAGACCTCACAACCCAATTCTTTCTCTCATACTTCTGCCAACCCAAGGCCTTCTCTATAATTTGCAGCATACCGTGCATCACTCCCCAGAAGACGAATGTCCAATTAGCCCCGTGCCAGATGCCACTCACAAGGAATGTCACGAGAATGTTCCAATAAGTTCTCGGCTTGCTGCATCTGCTCCCACCCAGAGGTATATACACCTGACGTGTAAGCCACCGTGTCAAAGAGATATGCCACCGCTTCCAGAAGTCCGTAACACTAACTGCCAGATAAGGACGACGGAAGTTGTCAATCAGGTTAAACCCCAGTGTCCGTGCTATGCCGATTGCCATCAGCGAATAACCCGCGAAGTCGCAATAGATTTGAAGCGTATAGAACACACTCGCCACGAAGCAGGTCGCACCACTGTAATGAATGTAGTTGGCATATACCGTATCTACGAACAATCCCAAACGGTCAGCGATGACCACCTTAATGAACATTCCCCATAGCAGTTGCTTCAGTCCTTGTTTTCCTTGCTCGTAGTCGAATTTGTGAGTAGCCTTGATTTGCGGCATCAAGTCTTCTGCTGTACTGATGGGGCCAGATGTCACCTGTGGGAAGAAACTCACGAAGAGCACATAGTCCAGCAGGTTCTTTTCCGCCTTCACCCTTCCGTGATACACATCCAGCATATAACCTACTGCCTGAAATGTGAAGAATGAGATGCCTACAGGCACTGCCCAGTTCAGACCAGGAAGTTGAAACTTCAAACCTGAAACTTGAAGCAGAGCCGACAGGCTATCATTAAGGAAGTTGTAGTATTTGAATACCAGTAGCGGCAACAGTCCCAACAAAGCAAAGCACCACGCCAGCCGTTTTCTCCTACTTGAAACTTGAATCTTGAAACCTGAAACACTATTATCTTTCAACTCTTCACTTTTAACTGCCTGAGCATCAAGCGAATACGACCCCATGAAAGTAATCAGCGTAACTCCCAGAAGCACAAGGGCAAAGGCCGGTTTCCAGTTCATATAGAGCAGGTAGCTGACGAGCACAAGCCAGACCTTCCTGCCTACGTTGTAGCGGGCAGGAATCAGCCAGTAAACCAGAAAGACCACCGGGAATATGAGCCAGAATTGGAAGGAATTGAATGCCATTTACTTCTTATTAATTCGATTAGACCTTGCTTTGACAGACGTGCTTTTTATCCCCTTTAAGATAACGCCTTGACTATCGCCCTGGGAATTATGAAGGGAGACCTTGTTACTTTTCACGGTTATTTCGTCAACTTTTGATGCTTTCTGCGTAGCCACAACCTGCATTAGGTATTGGTCTGCACTTGTGGTATTTGACGAGACTTTAATATTGGCTAAATTATCACCAGCGTTTTCTTGTCTGATATACAGCAATCCTTTCCCTCCATTTACGTGATTCCGTTTCAACTGAATATCTCGGAGATTGTCTTCCAAATAAAAGGCGTGTGCAGAAGCACCTGCAATGGTTATATCGTTATTTTTCACAACGACACCAGACACATCTGTATACATATTGATAGCCCCACGGAAAGTTCCACCTTTGTAGTGTATGGTATTATTGGCAATAATGACGTTCGACACATTTTGCCCGGATTCTCCAATGCGAATCGGCATTGGTGTATGCGAATTGATAGTATTGTTCTTTATTTCGCAATTCGATGCAAAAACCGCAATCCCGCATTTTTCAACATACTTCTCCGATTCAGACCTCAACACATTATTGAGAATCTTTACGCCTCGTGCCTGAATCTTGATGAATCGCCGTGAACAATCTTCAACCCTGTTATTCCTAATGGTTATATGATCATTCTCACTTGACGTTTCGTTGATACAGTGTATCCCGTCCCCATCTTCCGACGAAATGATTCTATAGACGAGATTACCTTCTACTTTGACATTGCTGCACGCCTGAATCAATATGCCGCGACTTGAGCCAGGCACATCCCCCCCTTTTCCATTCGGCACAGATTCTACGTCAAATACCTCAGATTCGGTTATAGTGCTCGCTGTACAACGCTTCAATTGAATGGCATAGGCACCACTCACGGACGAATAGATATTGTGGATCTTGCATTTACTTATTTTTGCTGACTCCACATAGTTCATATAGATACCGACACGGCTGGCAAGAGAGCCGTCTATCTCGATATTTTCTATTCTCACGTTCTTGAGATGGTCGGCGTTGAGCACCACATCACTCTTGGATATCAGACGGCCGTTTTTCAATACCAGATTGGAATGGAGATTAATAGTCGCGACTTCAAAACTCTGCCCTTTCAGATCCACGACAGAGGATTGGTTGATTAACTTCTGGACATAGCTCGTTGCATCCACATCCCCTTTTGCAATAGACGAAAGAGGGAGCAGACAGGCAATGACGATTGCCAGAAGACTCTTATTTGAAAAGGGAAACGAGATACCCTGTACCATAAGACAAATGAAGCAATAAAAACAAAACGGGCATTTTCAGCCAATCCGAGAGCCTTCTGGACTTTTTTGTTGCAAATAAGAATCCCAAACAAAGGTGGAATACAACTACGCCCAAAGCCAGATACCAAATCGGCTTAAAAAAGAAACCGCCAATAACCGAGAGAATAAGATATATGACAAAGGCAAACGGCACTAAATGCCTTAACGACAAAGCAGAACTACCACGCTTCAGCAGCACCATATTCCAATAGCCATTCCCATACGCCTGTCGCATCATCTTCTTTACCGTGTTTCGGGTATAATACGTGCATTGTATTTTTGGATTGAAATAGAACTTACCTCCGGCTGCTTTTATGCGGCTGTGCATCTCGATGTCCTGATTACGCACAAGTTCTTCATCAAAGTATCCCGCTTCATCAAAAATGCTACGTTTATACAACCCATAAACCGCCGTATCGGCATACCCTTCCTGCTCAGATACCCTGAACGAAGAATTTCCTACTCCAAAAGGTGAGGAAAGCACTTTGGACACGATGTCATCATCCCCGTTCAGAGACTTTGATATCAGCTTGCCACCTACACAGACAGCATCCACGCGCATCATCGTTTCTACACTTTTGGCTATAAAATCCTCGGTTGCCTCGGAATGAGCATCTATTCTTACTACATACTCTCCTTTCGCAGCCTTGATTCCCAAGTTCCAACCGGAAGCCAGAATGCGTCTGGGATTCTGAATAACACTTATAGAGAAACCATCGATGCCGTATTCCGCTTGTAAAGATTTGACTTCATCTAACGTTCCGTCATTTGATTCTCCGTCGATAACTATGATTTCATAGCAGGATTTAGGGTAAGTCTGATTGATTAACGACATCAGGGACATCCTGATGTAATCTTTTTCATTTCTCGTCACCAGCAGAGCCGAGATAAAAGGCATTTGCTCCATAAATTGAAAATGACTATTGGTTATCTTTCAGATTAACTACATATAAGCCCCTATGACCCTCAAACACACTGTCAAAGCAAACCGCAGACCCATCTCTTTTCCATCGAGGATGTAGGTCGCAACGGGTATCGTTGTCATATTTGAAAGGGGCAAACACGCGAGCAATCACCTTTACGCTGTCTCCCTTAGTATCCGTATCACGCCCAAGTTTAACCTCTTGGACACGTGAACGGCTGGGGTATGTATCGAATACCACCAGTCCGTTATCCGACGGGCAATAACTCGGATGGCCGTCATTACTAAGTTGGGGCCACAGATGCTGGTATTCTTGCGTTTTGTCTTTCATCAGATAATATCCCGCACCACCGCTACGCTTATTTTCGAAAGCAATGATGTGTTCATCATCTTTCCAGTAGCAGTGGCTCACCATATCGTCGTCGCTCAATACATACATATCTGTTCCGTCCACATTGCAGGTAATTAAGCGCGTATATTTCCTTTGCCCTACGAACCAGCGATAGAGAACCATAAAGCGCTTACCGTTAGGCGACAACATCAGGTGATTCACCTTATGAACACTACCCACCACCTGCATTTCAGGCCTCGGCTGGAAATTTGCGAAGTCCGTATATTTCAGTAGCGGAGTAACCTCGCCAGTCTCAATATCCATCCTCCACATGCACGTCTCGTCCGGTAGAGCCACCCCCTTTGTCTTTTCAGGCAGAGCAGCGTAACCATATCCAAGACGCAGGCTATGCAAACGTGAGAAATCCAGCGACAGAGCTGTTTTTCCATCAGCCGATACCGTATATACCGGCATAGGCAACACCCGTTCTTCCCTGCTCTTCACATCAAGTATTACCGAGCAATACTTTCCGTCTCGCAAGTCGTTATACAGGATATGTGATGAGAGGTCTGGTCCAAGCCACTGTGCCATACATCCCTGTTGAACATTCCACGTGTGCGACTTTGCAATCACTTGGAAGCTATTACCGTCCTGGGTATCTATCAGCAGAATCTCCACTTCACCCAGCGGATCCGGCTCGCTCCACGTATCCTTTGCCCGCATACAAAGCATATACCGCCCGTTGGCATCCCACGGTGACTTATCATAGTAACCGAAAAAAAACTCACTGGAGTCATCGGGAGAAACCCTGATGATGTTTCCTTCCGACTTTATCTTTGGCGAGATGGCATACATCGCCAACTGGTACCCCCGTTTGATATACTTCTTGATACCAGGATATTTATTCAGTTGGTAGTTAATTTTCTGTTCTAAATTCATTTTGCTGCTATTTCGTTGTACAACTTCTGATAGTTCTCACTCATACCTTTGGCACTGAAATTCCGGTGTGCAGACTCATAAGCCCTCGCGCCCATTACTTCGGCATTATCCCTTACCTCTTGAAGCTTTTGCTGAAGGCCGCTTGCATCACCTTGATGATAGATTGCTCCTATACCATTATCAGCCTCAAAAATCTCAAGGTGCTGCACAATGTCCGACAGCGCCACAGGCAGCCCAGTCGCCATAGCCTCAAGCACGCCATTAGGCAATCCTTCTGACATACTGGTAGAGACGTAAGCATCACAGGCTTTGAGGTAATGATTCACATTCTGTACATTGCCACGGAAATCAATGCCATCCAACGCTCCATACTGTGCCTTGTAACCGTCCAGTAAGGCTCCGCCACCAAGCAGCAACAGATATGGCCTCTTTCCACTGTCCCAATTCTTGAACGTCTCCAAGAGGAATCCCACATTCTTGCGCTCTATCATCTGACCCGTGTAAGCATAGATGAAAGCATTCAATGGCAACCCAAGTTCCTGCCTTATGGCATTTTTTTCTTCCACTGTAGCCTTTGCATACTGCTCTACATCAACGCCATTGCGGATAAAACCATAGTCCAAGCCAAGCCTCTCTTTATATATCTTAGACAGGCTCTCCGAGCAAGCTACAGTCTTCGATGTATGTTTCATCGCATACAGGTGCAGCCTTGCAAGAATTCCGCCTTGCAGCTTTCCAAACTTTGCAGGATAATCGTCCCACACATAATTACGTAGCGTGATGATTTGCCTCCACTTTTTCATCCTGCTTACAGCAAAATCAGGGAACACGCCAAGCGAGTGAATGACATCTGGATTAATCTCTTCAAGTGTTTTCCTCAGCTCCTTGTCCCTGCCAAGCATCATACCCAACTTGCCTGTCGCAGCAAAATGATGCTCCACATACGGCAAGTACTTACTCAGTTGGCTTTCCTCTTGATCTTCGGGGTAAAGCGTCACCAAATGAGGTTCAAAAACGCCCGTATCTAAATTCTTGATGATGTTCAACATTTGCTGTACCGGACCGCTTTTCTTGCAGTGGGTCATCAGAAAGACTACCTTCTTCATATTATTTCGAATTTACTATTTCCGTAATGAAACCTTCCCATTCGCTATACACCTTCTCTGGTGCAAGCCGTTCGCAAATCTTATGCGCCTCTTGCCCACACTTCTCTGCGAATTCACGATCAGACAACATCTGCTTCATTGCATTTGCCAGCGACTCCACGTCGCCTTTGGGAACCAACAAGCCGTTTTTGCCGTCCTCAATCAGGAACCGTGCTCCACCACCATCGCAATCTGTAGATATACACGGCAAGCCTAATGCCATCGCTTCCATCAGAGCGTTAGGCATCCCCTCAAAATCAGAGGAGAGGACAAACAGTGAAGCATCTATAATCGTTTCAACAACCTGCTTTGTATAACCAGGGAAAAGGACTCTGTCTGCCACACCCAATGTGGAAGCTAATTTTTGTAATTCTTCCAACTTGTAGCCTTCGCCGTAGATGACAAGTGAATACTCAGGATATACTTTTGCAATGTCCGCAAATGCTTGTATCAACAGTTCGTGGTTCTTTTGAAATGTAAGACGTCCAACGGTAATTATGCATTTCTTTCTTTCACCCGCGTATGTAGGTCCCACAAACATAGGGTTGATGGCATTGGGTATTATCTTGCTCATACGAATATGCGCACCGCTATACCAATCTTGCTGTTCCTTTGTCTGGAAGACCCATCCATCTGCTTTGTGAGCAACCTTCTTCAATTGCTTTTGCTCTTTGCTTGAATATACAGTAGGTGTTGCCCGTTCTGCTGCAATTATTTTAGCTTTTGTAAACCGCCGCATCCATAAAAGCAAGATGGTCGTCACCGGCAGCATCACTACAAAAACATTGAGCTTTGTTTTTCGGAGATACCTGTAAAGTCTTAGTGCCCGTAGAAAGCTGTTATAAGCAAAGAATCGCCTCTCGCTATCTCTTAGTAACACAGTACGCTTGATGGCTCTTGACAGCGGATAACTTGGCTCATCGTCGGCCATAGTCAATATCTCGACGTTATGTCCCTGCCCTACCATATAGTTGGCCAGATTGCAGGTTACCCGCTCGGCACCGCCACCGGAGAGTCCTCCTATAAAAAAACAAATATGCATTAATCGTTCAATTTAACTTTTCTTGGGGAGTTGAATCCACGAGCCGAATTTGTAATCCCATTCTTCAGGATCGAACGGGACAAATCCGCTCCAATGGAAGAAAGTCAACTCTCCAAAATACACTTTATCGTTTATCTGATATAAATCTACTCTTACGTGAGGAATCCCTTTCGAAAGACGAGCTGCAATGTCTTTCATCTCCTCAAATCTTGTCGGCTTTTCAACCGAGACCTTAGCATTGGGATGACCGTTCGTGAATGGGAGATGGTTGAAGTCCATATCAAAGAAATCGAATTTAGTCTCCTCGCCCGTTGTGTTCCGGTCTGAGGCTATAAACATTGCCTTGGGGACACCATCAAAACAGAAAAACTTATAATCCTTTAAATCGCCACCCTCTTCATCTTCCATATATTGCTCGGCAATAATCCTCGGCTTGATGTCTTTGTATGGCCACTCCCGCTGACCCCAGAAGAAGTTGTGTTTCAGGCAACCATTCAATTTCTTGATGGCTTTCTGGATGTTGAGATCTTTTTTGTCCTTGCAAATCACCAAGCCGCCACTGTCGTGTGTACACTTCAGAACAAACCGATTGGGCAAGGCGTCGAAATCTATTTCATCAGCACTATTCCATATCCCGATTGTCGGAATAATATAGTCGCTTCCCAAAATACTCTCCACATACTCCTTTGCGCCTTGTTTATCTACCATCTTGGTGTACTCAGGTCTTCTGTCGTATAATTTAAGCCACTGGAGCTTCTCGTTGAACGTCTGTACGTTGTTGAAATTCAGCGATTTACCACACCCCATCCGGATTTTGAAGGCAATTTTCAGATACTGCTCGTCGCTCATCCAATTGAACAATCCTCGGTGTCCAAATGTAAGGAAAAGCAATTGAGGCTTCCTGATGATGTCTTTGATTGTATTACTCATTGGTCTTGATATATGGTTTTCTAATGAATTGGTCTTCGCTCATCGACAGCAGGAAATCCTTTTTCTCTTTCCTCGTGAGTTTGCGGCCCACGTTATACTTCAAGTTACGTTTGAAAAAGTCTTCCGTCGTGCAGATATAACGGGCCGGATTGCCACCAACCACTACTCCAGGAGGTACGGATTTGGTAACCACACTGCCCGCAGCCACAAGGGATCCCTCACCTATTGTCACCCCTGCCATAATGTGCGACCACGCCCCTATATAGGCCCAGTCCTGGATCTCTATTTTCCCAAAAGCATCAAAGTTGGGTTCGAACCTTCGTATGACGTTTCCTCCACCGTGGGTATGGAAAGAGACGTTATCGGTTACCTGCACGTGATTCCCTATAGTGATCAGGTATGGTTCGCTACTCCAATTCCGGGTACTAATCAAACAGTCTTGCCCGATTTTGACTCCAAGATGTCTGGCCTCTTTCTCGGGAGAGACCAACAAATGCCAATATATCTTTGCTATGCTTTTGAGAAAATGATTCATTTCGGTTTAACAATCATTGCCCAGGCTCCGGCAACTTGATGTATGACTTCTTGTCAAATTTATCTTCCGGGAGTGAAAGAAGGTAGGCCTGCTTCTCTTTGGGGGACATTCCCTTGCAATCCAAACTTACTTTTTCGATTCTTTTGAAGAAATCTTCAGTGTATCCCAGAAACTTTGCAGGGTTCCCACCAACCATACAACCATCTGGTACACTTTTAGTTACGACACTCCCCCCCCACTATACAGCACTTTCCAATGGTCACGCCAGGGTTGATAATACAGTTCTCGCCGATAAATGTATAGTCACCGACTTTTATTTTCCCAAACCGATCCAGTTTAGGTACATTGTAATATTTGCGAATGGTTGATATGCCTCCGTGAGTATAGAAAGTAGTATTACCACAAATCCTCACGTGACTGCCTATCTCAATCAGGTAAGGCTCCGTAGACCAGTTCTTGGTACTGAACCAACAGTCTTCACCGAACTTCACACCACACCTTTTCGCATATCGCATTGGCGACATAAAGAGTTTAATCAATTTGTTTACGATATTCATTTTGTTATGATTTTAGGATTTCAACTAATTTCTTTGTTTCTGTCAGGTAATTGAACTGGGCCAAGGCTATCTCTCTGCCGTGCCGTCCTATTTGCTCTGCCTCTTTAGGATGAGACAACACCCAATCCAATTTCTCTGCAAAGTCCTCGTTGTCATCTGGACTTGCTATGAGAGCAGACTCCTTGTCTTTCAGGAACAGGGGGATATCGCCGACTGCCGTCACGACGACAGGATTGCCTGACAGCAGGTACTCACCCAACTTGGTTGGGAAACCATATTCCGCCTGGATATTGTTAGGCCGGTCCAAGGCGAGAACCGTGGCATTCACGAGCCACTGCGGCATATCCGAGAATGCCACCCGCCCGGGCATCGACACGCGGTCTTCTATCTTAAGATGACGTATCAGTTCTTCATTCGAATTCTTTACGTCGGCACTGGATGCCTTGCCGAGCAGACACAGACGCACATCTGGGTGCTTCTCACAGATAGCGGCAAACGCCTTGATAAGACGGTCAACACCATCTTTGTTGTTGGAAACAGAGCCGCAATAAACGATAGAACGCCCCGACGAAGAATCCTTCGTTACGCCATCAAAACGGGTTGAATCCACCGTTATATTGATAACCCTTATCTTTTCCTCAGCAATGCCCTGTTCGATGAAATACGACTTGAGCTTCTGCGAGATGACAATCATTCCATCCATCTTCCTGCAATCGTCCAGATACTCTGCAAGCGACGGTTTGTGAAGGTTTGTTCCCGGCAAGGATACCAAAGGCGATTCCGTTACTTCATAATACACTTTGACACCATCTATGCCAGCAAACCGAGCCTTGATGTCATTAAGGCCATAAATATACACCACATCCCCTGGCTCCAAGTGCTTTTTCAGGTCACGTATATATCCCAGATACGACAGGTATTTCAGCGGACCGGCATTGAGGAAATGCTTCTCCCAATAATAGCGGATTGAAATCCCGTCGAATTGCACTTGCACTTTGCTCTTCCTGTCGTCAGGGAAGAAATAGACAACGGTTGCCTGAACACCCAGTTCGGACATACCTCTGAAATAAGCCAGAGCGCGGATTGATGCAGCAGACTCCGGATTATATTCCCGATAAAGCAAATATATCATCTTGACAGCAAAGATTTAATCTTGTTCTTTACATTGTAAGTAATCCTGTTGCGGGTACGCTTGGCGATAAACCATCCTTTCTTCTCAAGGGCCTTCTGGTATCCGTATTGTTTCACCAAAGAGAAAAACTCATTCCGCACGTCCAGATCGTAACCGTTCTGGTTCCCAGTCCGCACGCGAGCATAGGCATACTCGGCATATTTGGTATCTATCTCAACCAGCCTACAGTTTCCTTGTTCCATCATTTCATTCAGAAACGACGCGCCTTTGTCGCTGTTTGCAAGGACGAGGGACAAGCCTTTCGGGTCATATACGGAAGGGTCGTAACTCTTATAGCCCCAGAAATCTGCCAAGGTAATATCAGCCGCGCGTTCGCCATTGCAATAGCGGCAATTATAACAGGAACGACGAATACTTCTGGCTTTTTCAAAGCTACAGAAGTATTCGTCGTTCCGCCAATAATTCGTGTACTTCTGCCTTTTTCCGTATTCTATTTCAATATCATCCACCCAGGATTTTTTTTTGGGCCTGAAATTGATAAACTTTATATCTTTCAATTTCAGCATATCGATATGCTCGCGAAGCATCGCTGCTGACGGCACGCCGTGACAGACAAAATCAACAGTCACGAGGTTGGAATACTCTCTTCTCAGATAGGATTTCAGACCGTCAGCCTGACAAGGTGTCCCGCAAAACAGCACCTTTGACCCTTTATCGAGGTCGGCCTTGACCCTCGCATAGGCATCACCGACATAACTCTGAACATATTTAGAGCGTTTCAGCTCCTCCAGGGTTACCTCGCCGGTAGAATGGCACTCCAATCGGAGAACGGGGCTATACGAGAAAGACGAGCCATACACCACACCGCCGTCCTGCATCACCTTCGATGCAAGTGCAGAGAAAAGTCCTCCAGAAGAGCTTGTCTTTCGCTCTTCTTCCGATAGGTTATACCCATAAAAAGCACGCTGCATCTGATGCTTGGGCGAAGATGTCAATACAGGACAGACCTTCTCGCACAAGCCGCAATTAACACATTGCTGATAGTTGATGCGGGGGAAATAGAAACCCTCATCATTCTCTGGCATACTAATAGCTCGTGCAGGGCAGGCATTGGCGCACGCAAAACACCCCGTACAAGTGTCCCGAAGATTCTCTATGCCTTTGTTACGCCCATCAACGGTCGCCAGCATTCGACTCATATTGAGTTCAAAGTCTGTCTTTTTCTTGTCGCGCTCTTCTATCACGGATTCTTGACGGACAGACTCCATCTTGCGGAACAGCTTCCAGGGGCTAATCGAAATCAATTCATCCACCCTGAAACTCTCGAATAGCGTTCCCTTTAGCAAGTTGTGGATTTTGCTCCTCTCAGCACCGCCGGAAGAGTAGGTGTCCAAGCTGAAGAAAGGTGTTCCGTTTGCGAATGATGACACAACTGCGTGGAAACGGAGTCCTATGAAGCCTTTCGCATTCTTGATCCACAAAAACCACTGAGCCGGATCGATCGGGTATGGCACGGTGTAGTCAAACGTCATTCCTGAAACGCCCTCTGGCAAGGGCAGTTCAACAAGTCTGTAGCCCGCTCGGTTTACAATACGCTTGAAGGCTTTAAACCACATCTTTCTTATCAGCCCCCTCTTGTGTCCTGCCGACCATTTGAGAGGGATCGTCATTACATAATACCCTTTGGTCTTTATCCCTTTGGAATCCCATTCCTCCGAATCAAGATTCAACGTGAAGACCGGGTCAGGATTGATAACCTTCACCATCTCATCGCCGCCAAACAAATCACGGTTCACGACCCGGCGAGTCCACTCGTCACGAACGGTCAGGAATGTGAACTTCCTTAGGCAGTCAGCAATCGCGTTCCGATGCTCCTCCGACAGTTTGGAAAACCCATTGCCCATATGAGCTACCGACATCGAAACCACGGGGATGTTGGCTGTACGCTCGTCGGAGAAAAGCCACTTGCAGAAATAGACATCATCATCCTTGGGCACGCGCCATACAGCATCGGCACCCACGACAATCAACTCAAGTTGCAGTTCTGCGACAATATCTGCCAACTCTTCAGGAGTTGTTACCTGACGTGTTACCGGCAAGCGGTTGCGGACAAAATCACGATGTGCCGACAATTGCAAGTCAGAGGCTTTTCTGGAATTATCGAGATCTTCCTGACGGGCATAGTTCAGCACCACCACCTCGTGTCCGAGCGATGCGAAGTACCTGCTGGACGCAAACGCCTGTAGGTTGGCACCGAAATTAGTTGGAAGATGAAAGGTCAGTATTCCTATTTTCATTAGAATGAAGTCGTTTGTATTTTATAAGCACCATAATTACATTGCCCAGGAAGAAATAGACATAGCTCAACACCATACCCCAGGCGGCTCCTTTTGCACCAAAACGGCTAATCAAAAAGCCGTAGGACAGGATACTCAGGACACTTCCGATAATCTTGTTGGTCAGCGTAATCGAAGTATATCCCAAGGCCACCGTCGCCTGGCTCATCGAGTAGTACATCATCGAGGTTATAGACGAGATGGATACTATGATGGCAAATGGCGTTGCCGCATCATATTTGCCAAACGTCAGAATATGCACAAGGAACGGAGCCATAATGATGAAGGCCACCACGCATACGCTCATAATAGCGAGCTTGATAGCAATATATTGAGCACATTTCTTATAATTCCTCTTGACAATATTTTCGAAGATGTCTGGCTGGAATGTATCGTTGATGGAGGTTGAGAAGACGTGTAGGTACGTGGCTATTGAAACGCCAACCGAATAGATACCCAAAAGTGCTATGTCTCCTCTTCTTTCCAAAAATACTTTATCGTAACCATTGGAGAAGAACGTCAGCATAGAAGCAAGCACCAACGGCCAGCAGAACAGCAGAGCCTCTTTAAAATAGGCTTTGTTAAACTTAATCTTTATCAGATCTCTATTGATATAAAAAGCGATAAAGAAGAGCACTAAGGATGTCAGCAGGGTTGCGCCCAAACGTCCGACAGCCCCCCATTTAAAGGCCACGACAAACAACAAGCTCAGGACTACACCTAGCACACCGTGAGACACCGAGATCTTGAAGAAAGAGCCGCTGTCTCTCCGCATCCTGAAATCAGTGAGCGTCAAACTATAAATACCGCCGATAGGCAGCGGTAGCAGAGCCATCACGGCATAAGGCAGGAATGGAATCAGCGAATCCTTGTTGAATATTGTCTTGTAGCCATAAAGCACCGCCAAGGACACAAAGAACATAACGACAGAGAAGAATATCAGCGAATAGAAGAGCGTTGCCTTCAGTTCCTTTCGTTTTTCTTCCGTCAGCTCATAGAACCGCTTGGTATAGTAGTGCAGAAGGTAGAAATTAACCAACGGCCCAAAGAGGGTATTAAATGCCGTATAGTAACCTACAATGGCATAATCCTCCGGTTCCATATTCTTAGCAATGAAAGGATTGCTAACGAAAGACAGAACCATTGGAATCAGTGCAGCAAGGAAATAGACGCTGAGATTCTTTATCTGTTTGCTAAATCTTTTATAATAGTCTGCCAGCAACATTATTTCAAGTCTTTGTATGATACATACTGGACATTACTCAACAAATGCCCAGCAGTCTGTTCGGCCACAAGAAGCATCTCGTCCTTGTATTTCTCTCCTCCTGGATGGCACATCAGTTCTATGGTCGATGAATCTGAATATTTCTCGCCCTTTCGCAATTTACTGACGAAACCCGCGTAAGAGTCAAAATAATCCGTGAATCTTATTCCTCTAAATTCAAAACCCTTGCGCCAGAGATAATCCTTAATGCCATAATGAGGGAAGTGGGTGGGCGATTTATAGCGGTTTCTTATGACCGTGATGCCATTTCTTCTTATCACATCCAAAACCACCGCAGCGAGAGCACTGCTTGTGTGGACGTGGTGATGACCATCAGCGTGAGAAATAGCTATTCCCTTGGAAGCGACCATCTTCACCTGTGCATCAAGTTCCTCGATCAGAGCCGAAAAAAGTTCGTTAGGAAGGCTTTTTACTTTCTTTATTTCGCGGGTAAAACAATTATTCCCGTCAACAATCCCATACTTTCTTAAAACGTCACTGCTGGTAAGGGCCAAACCCTGCGTAAGATTCAGATGGACACCAAACGATGCCTTCGGAAAGGAGGCAACGATATCGCATACATCATCCCACAACGTTGTGTTGGCAAGGATTGTAGAAGAGGTAATAACACCTTTTGAGAGAGCATCCCTTATAGCATCATTCACTTCTTGGGATAGCCCTAAATCGTCAGCATTAATAATACACTTCATTCTGTCAATTAATTGCTTATCGGCATATATGTCCGCTTGGCTCGTATCATTGAGACACAGTAGCCAATCATAAAGAACAGATAATACTCATTGAGATAAGTACCTGAGACCATCAGTTTAAGAATACCGCTACAGAACAACAGCATAATAAATACTTTTTGTTCTGTTGTCTGGGCTTTCTTCAGACCGACAAAGAATATGGCAAAAATTGCGACAATTAACAATGATCCGAAAACCCAGCCATAAGAAATGAGGAATTCCAGTATGATATTGTGAGAATATATAACCCCAAGAAGTCTGTCTCCAGCAATACCCAAACCGAATGGATTGTTTGCAATAGCGGGAAGAACGACATAGAATATATCAAGGCGACCTTCTGATGAGAAGAATCCATCGGTCTGACTCTTTTCAAAGACACGGACAGATGCACCGGTTGAATTCAGGAAAGAGAAAATACTGTCGGTAATGCCAGAGAAGAAAACTGCAATCAACACAACAGACAGACCACCGGCCAACCACATCAAGTTCCGGTTCCGCTTCTGGCTTGATACAAGCTGATAGAAACAGAAGAATGCAAACAGGACGGATATAACCAAGGTGCCTCTGTTTCCGAAAGCAAATAGCAGTAGAATACCGGCAACTACCGCAGCCATATCTATAATCCTTTTCCGCGAAATGGCAAACCATATAATAAACAGCAGATGCGGCAACAAGGAATACGCAGCCGTCATACTTTCGTTTTCAAGGGTTTCAGTACCACCCATAAAGAACGTGTATGCCCCCTTGAGGAAAATAGACAGCAATGAGACATAATACATAAAACGCCATAGTTTTCTCAAATCCCAACTCAACCCCGCAAAATAATAGGGTACGCTCATCAACAGAAAAGGAATAAGGTAATACTCCAGAGCTTCTGAATTATCCATATTTCTCTCTTTGCTCAAGAGATAAAAGCCAGCTATGAACAAGTATAGCAGAAAGTCAACAAACTTAATGTGCCGGATGATGTACGGAAGCGAGAATACCAGGGCTGTTATTATAAGAATCAGGGGGACTTGGGCCGAGAAACTACTTAAGAACGGCACGTGAGAGCAGAATCCTATGATGAACTCGAAAAGCGGAAATCGAGCCCATAACAACAGGAACAGCGTTAAAACTGGTATCGGAAGTCTCTGTGAAGAATTGGTCATATCTCTTCTATCGATTCTTTTGCTATTTCTTTATATGAGAACACTTTCATCGCAACAGTTGTTGCCACTTTGAGCATTCTGTCATATCGTTCTTTATTCTCAATTAAACTTACTATCTCATCCTTCAAAGAGGCAGCTGTCACATCTTTGAGCAGAATACTATTTCCTCCCACATCAACGTGTGAGAATCCTCCGTTCCAATCCTTGAACAGGGCTGGCAGACCACAGGCGCAAGCCTGCTCCCACAACACCGAATGAGTGCCTGGGAACACGGCCAGGTCTGACGCCATAAAGATGTCATACACGCCCTCCGATGGTATCCATCCTATATTGATTACACGAGTGTCCTTTGAATCCTCTATATACTTTAAATCATCGCTGTATGAGCCAAACAACACCAGATAAACTGGATGGTTAGTGATGGACAACACAGCGTCATACAGCAGGTGTGTATTCTTTGCCTTATCGTTTTTTCCGCCTGAGACTACGATAAAAGCATCTTCAGGGATATTGTGCTTCTTTTTAAAGTTGTGGCGGATTTCGTCACGACGCGTAATATCTATCTTATTTTCATCACCGCCCATCACAAGCAGTTTCACCTTATCTCTTGGCAAACCATAAACGTCCAATAGGTATTCCTCACGCCAGGGTGTTACAGCCCAAACTGTTTCGCACACTGCGGCCAGGTCTTGAACAAATTTCCGTCCTAAAACACGCCGCTGTATCTTGTCCTTCAGGGTTTTTACAGGGCCATTGTAATAATCGTTATGATTGTCGGCATAAACCCTGACACTAGGGTGTTTATGTTTGTATCTAACCACTCCCTCGTGGTCGGCAGCTTGTATTCCGTGAACGAATATCACATCTGGTGATTCCTCTTCAAGCATCTCATAAAGGTACTTTGTCCTATTGAAACACATTCCGAAGACAGGAATACGACGTAAGGAATCATTCGTAGTAGGCAGGACAACAACGCGAACGCCGGAATAATTTACATATCTCTTTACTCCAATAGAATCCCCCAATAACTCACCATATTGATTATATCGGTCCCAGGTAATCACACCTACGTCACAACCAAGTTCTTTATGCTTTTGAGCCAAAAGGTTCTCTTGATATCCGAATCCCTCTCTATACGCAGCCGCAATGATAACGTGTATTATTCTCATCTTTCTAACGTAATTTCTCTCATAAATCGATCTATAGAATCAAAGCTGTCAGTGTGAGTGATTACCCATTGTTCATCTTTATCCCACCACTTTATAGCTTGTAGAAAATCGATTTGTTCTTGTGTAAATCGATACCTAATTATTTTAGCGGGAATGCCTCCGCAGATGGAAAACGGGGGTACATCTTTTGTCACCAATGCCCCAGTTCCAATAATAGCGCCATCACCAATTGTAATACCCGCCATAAAGGTTACATCGTCTCCAATCCAGACGTCATTGCCTATTATGAGTTTTGTGCCGCCTCTAGACAGATGCTCCTCAAATTTATCTTTTGTCACGAAGGTCGCACCGCACTGGCGCAAAGTACTATAGAATACTGGGCTTGTTGAAACAAATTCGCGTGTCGGATGCGTAGAATCAAGTATTTTTATATTTGACCCTATGCTACAGAACTTGCCAATAGTAACCCTGTCAAGCTTGTTATTTTTGCCAAGGTACGTATATCGCCCTATCTGGCTATCAGACACCACTGTATTTGCTCCAATAGAGTTATGTCCTCCAAAGGTCGTATTATTATTAAAGATAGCTGTCTTGTAAATACGCACATTTCGCTTGGACAACTTACATCTATTAAAACGCCGCCAGACGGACTTTAACATATTTTCAACTAACTTCATCGTATACAATGTTTAATAGTAACGAAGATGATATAATCTACTCATTATTAAGTCATTTACAAAACATTCACGAGGCCGTTATATGGGGCTGATCTGTATATATGAAAAAAAGCAAGATTGTTAAATTACACTCCCCGTTCATCGGTCCTGCTTATTTTTCTTTTTGTTTCTATTACCTCCTTTATTCTGTTTCTTTGTAACCACCCTATACTGATAGCCTGTTTTCTTAGCTTCTTTCTCTTTTTTCTCCAGCAGCTCTTTCAAATGTGCAATCTTTTCATCCTTGCTTTGGATTGTACTATTCTGTTCTTCAATTTGTTTACCCTGTTCAGCGATAGTCTGGTTTGCATTAACAAGATCGCGGGCAAACAAATACCCTCTTTCTGTTTGCCGTTTAGCCTCAAGATTTCTTTCCTCTGGCGTTTGACATGTTAAAATGCGATCTATATGAGCATCCACATCTAAACGTAGCTTTCGTAGTTCTACATATATTAGTTGTGCTCCATTCTTTATTAAAGGGTCTATTTCTTTCCAAATCTCGTTAGCAGTTATAGCCAAGAAAGGATACCAAATCACCCAGAATCAAGCCATTAACATCAGCACTTTTATTAGAAGGTGACTGTAATAGAAAAAACTTACGCTGTTCATCAATAAAAATGGCGCAATCCAAGAACAGAATATCAGATACACTATCTCCTAAGACAGTATCATTGTCAAGACCATTTTCCTTGATACGCTTAAGTACCCTTTGAATACTTTTGTGCAAATTAGTATAAGAAAGGATTACTACATCAATAATCGAGTCTGATTATAAAGTTCCATCCCAGGAACATCATCATACCGATCAGCCAGAACCTGCCTCAAACCGAACATTCGCTTTTCAGCGGTATCTACTAGCTGAGAATAGGTTGTAGTAAACAAAGTACCTAAAACAACGCCCTTATCGTCCTCCACTTTGGACACATTGGTTAAATTATCCGCTATAGTATCGCCTACCACGAATCCAATTATTCGACAATTACCACCCAAAGTTGTAGATTTGGCCAAATCCTCAATATAGCCCTGAGCTTGGTTGCGTTCCTCACGTGTTATCTTAAACGCACCTTTCTTCAACTCTATGACTAGCAACTGCCTAACTTTCACCAATCCACTTTCATCCGACATATCCGTGAGGCCGGTCACTCCTATCGTGCTGTTAGGCATACATATCAAGTCGGGACGTTTCTTATTGTTGATGTCAACTCTCTGGAACTTATCCTCCCCGAATATTGCTGTGACTGCCGTCTTCATCTGCCGGTTGAAGATATATTCTGAAGACTCATACTCAGGGCCAAAGAGCCAGCGAGATTCAGCTATCATCGGATGTAAGACGTGTAGTTCATCTGTCGTATTATCTCCCGCAAGTTTACGAATGGCTTCTATGACAGCCAGACGGCGATCTATTTCGTTCAGAACCTCCAAAGCATCTCCCACCGTCCATTTGTCAAGTAGCTCATTAAGCCCGTCCAAATCATCTGGTTTCATCGCTGAAAGTTTTTCTAAGAGAGCTTTGCCATTCTTGGACTTCTCCACATTGATAAGAGCTTTTACTGCAAGATTAACCGAATCCTGCCTGACTTTAGGAGTGGAGACGACTATATCCTTGATAACTTCTTCCACCTCTTTGCGTACCAATGGATTCACATCTTGTAGGGACTTCTTGACGACAGGGTCAAGATTTTCTGTAACAGTCTGAATAGTGGCGGTAGAGACAGCCTCTAAACATTCATCAACATACTTTTCAACTGTTTCATACACCTTCTCGACCGCCTCATCCTTTTTGAAACCACTCCAGTCTTCCTTTACGAGTTCGGCCATATCATCTGTCTTGATGATAAATGTATAACGTTTTGCCAAGGCAGTACGCCCATCAAGTACCATATTCTTTCCAAGTGTCCAGTTGGGCTCCCCTACCAAGCGGTTGCTCTGCCAGAATGCTATCCCTTGAAATATGCTCTTTCGGCTGGACTTGGTCGTATCGATAAAGTATGCTGTTAGATGTATCTCAGTTCCTTCTACATCTATCTCTGCGGGTTCAACTCCGCCAGACAAATCATCCAGGTCGAGTTTGAAGTGATTAACAGTTATCTCAAACTGAGGATCGTGAAGAAAGCGTGCTGAGATGATTTCACGGATTTTATCGACCTTGGGCAGATTACGTTCCACATATACCTCAAGTCTTGTTCCATGACTTTCAGCTGCTTCTTCCTTTTCCTTAGTCGCGGCGATGGGATTCTTCTCCACATTTGCCTTGACGGCAAAAGTAATCTTCTTACCATTCTTTTCCGTAGTAACTTTGTAATCATCTGCGAAACAAAACAAGCCGTGACGCCCCACTCCGTTCCGTCCGAAGGCTGTCCGTTTTCCCTCCACGCCATCAGGGAAGACGACGTCGCGACCTTGATTTTTCAAACGATTATAACGCAGTTTCATCCAGTGATTCTGAAACTCTTGCTCATCCATTCCTACTCCGTCATCTTCAACATAGAGCAGTTCACCCTTCTTGTCGGGAATAATAATAGTGACGTGAGAAGCACCTGCATCCCACGCATTGGCGACCAGTTCGGTCAAAGCCACGTCGGGCTGGTTCACTATCGAACCCAGTGAACGGGTAATGAAATCTTCTTCGAACAAAGAAGGGAATAGTGTGTTTTCTGCTTCCATTGTCTTTTTTAGTTATGACGTTGAATATAGTTCTTTTTTGAGAAAGAAAGGAACTTCTATACTTTTCTCAATTCCTTCCCTCGCCCTACCCATACTACTGCCATACTAAAACCGCAGCTATGAGTATGGCTACACTATGGGTAGAGTAGTTCTGGCAGGCAGTATCGAACTGCAAACTTTCGTTCCACCTGTGCTGCCAGAAATCCATTTTTATTACAGTCTTCCGTCCACAATACTGCGGTCGAGCGTGCACTTCACATCGAAGATGACGTGGTTCTCCTTCAGCAATGCAGGGACATCCAGACCGTCGAATATCTTGTGGGCCACAGCAGCAATAGCGGCATCGAACTTCTCCGTAGGCAGTTCGTTCACCACCTTGATACCGTACTCGTGCTCCACGATGGCAGGATTGGCCCAAGGATCGTAAACGGTGATATTGAGGTTGTACTCCTTAAGCGCATTATAGATGTCAATAACCTTGGTGTTGCGCACATCGGGGCAGTTCTCCTTGAAGGTGAAGCCCAGGATGATGATGTTGGAGTTGAGCACCTGGATGCCTTTCTTGAGCATCAGCTTGATGGTTTCGGTGGCGACATACTCGCCCATACCATCGTTCATACGACGACCGGCAAGGATAATCTCTGGATTGTAGCCGTGACGCTGTGCGCACTGGGCCAGATAGTAGGGGTCAACACCGATGCAGTGACCACCCACCAGACCGGGACGGAAGGGCAGAAAATTCCATTTGGTGCCGGCTGCTTCCAGCACATCGAGGGTATCAATGCCCATCTTGTTAAAGATCTTGGAGAGTTCGTTCACGAAAGCGATATTGATGTCTCGCTGGCTGTTCTCAATCACCTTGGCAGCTTCAGCCACCTTGATGGTCGGAGCAAGGTGTGTACCTGCGGTGATGACACTGCTATAGACCTCGTTGATGTACTTGCCAATCTCGGGGGTAGAGCCGGAAGTGACTTTCTTGATATGCTCCACGGTGTGCTGCTTGTCGCCCGGGTTGATTCTCTCAGGGCTATAGCCACCGTAAAAGTCCACATTCATCTTCAGGCCGCTCACCTTCTCCACAACGGGAATGCACTCATCCTCGGTGACACCGGGATAGACAGTGCTTTCATACACCACAACGTCACCTTTGCTGATAACTTTACCAACGGTGGTGCTGGCACCCACGAGCGGGGTAAGGTCGGGATTGTTGTCAGCATCCACGGGGGTAGGAACGGCCACCACGTAGAAGTTGCAGTCCTTGATTTTCTCAATGTCGCTGGTGCAGATGAAACCGTGGTTGTTGATGGCATCCTGAAGGATGTCGTCTGCCACCTCAAGGGTAGCGTCGTGACCGGCCATCAGCGCATCGCAGCGCTTTTGGTTCATATCGAAACCGACGGTCTTGTACTTGGTGGAAAACAGGCGGGCCAGGGGAAGTCCAACATAGCCCAGTCCAATAACGCAAATCTTGGTCTCTTTCATTGTTAATTGATGTTTAATATTGTTTCTCGTTTCGTTTAGAGATTGGCCTTGTACCAGTCAATGGCTTCAGCCAAGCCACGGGCAAAGTCATACTGCGGGTCGTAGCCAAGCAGACGTTTTGCCTTGCTGATGTCGGCATTGCTGTGCTTGATGTCACCGGCACGGTCGGGGCCGAAATGAGGCTCTATGTCCTTGCCTAGGGCTTTGGTCAGGTCGTAGTAGATATCAATCAGATATTCACGACCGCCGTATGCCACATTGAACGCCTCGCCGCTGGCCTCATCGGGAGCCAGACATGCTTTGAGGTTGGCCTCAATCACATTCTCGATGTAGGTAAAGTCGCGGCTCTGCTTGCCATCGCCATTGATGGTGGGCTGCTCGTCGTTAAGCAGCTGCTTGATGAACTTTGGAATCACCGCAGCATATGCCCCGTGCGGGTCCTGACGACGGCCAAAGACATTGAAGTAACGGAGGCCAACGGTCTTCAGGCCGTAGTGCTTGGTGTACTGTTTTGCCCACTCCTCGTCGGCACGTTTGCTCAGTGCGTAGGGGCTGAGAAGGTTGCCTTCGATGCCCTCCTTCTTGGGAAGGTGAGCCTCGTCGCCATAAACAGAGCTGGAAGAGGCATAGACAAAGGTCTTCACCTTTTTCTGGCGGGCTGCCTCCATCATATTCAACGTTCCTTGGATGTTGTTGGCGCAATAGAACAGCGGCATCTCAATCGAGCGAGGCACACTGCCCCAGGCCGCTTCGTTCAGCACATAATCCACACCCTCGCAGGCCTTCATACAGGTATCGAGGTCCTTGATGTCGCCTTTGATGAACTCATAGTTCGGATTGTCGAGGAACAGATCCACATTTGCCTGCTTGCCTGTACTCAGGTCATCAAGGCAGCGCACCTTGTAACCCATCTTCAAAATAGCCTCACAGAGATTGGAGCCAATGAACCCTGCTCCGCCCGTCACCAAGAACAGCGTGTCCTTGGGGAATTGTAGTTCTTTGTATGTCATAAAAACGTCACTTTTCGTTATTTTACCACATTCACAACTCCATTCAACTCATTCTGAATGTACTCCAAACTCGCAATCCTCTCTTTCGTCTCCTCCAAGTTGAGTCTCCGGGTGTTATTGGAGTTGAACTCGTCGATGAGGACGCGCTTGGTGTCCCCTTCCTTGAAGAACTTGTCGTAGTTGAGGTCGCGGTTGTCGGCCGGCACCCTGTAGAAGTTGCCCATGTCAACGGCCTTGGCTGCTTCTTCCTTGGTCAGGAGGGTCTCGTACATCTTCTCGCCATGACGGATGCCGATGACTTTGATATCTTCCTTCTTGCCGCCGAACAGCTCGCAAACGGCCTCGGCTTGGGTCTGGATGGTGCAGGCGGGGGCCTTCTGGACCAGGATGTCACCGTTACTGCCGTGCTCGAAGGCAAAGAGGACAAGGTCGACGGCTTCGTCGAGAGACATGATGAACCGCGTCATGGAGGGTTCCGTAAGCGTGATCGGGCTGCCATTACGGATCTGCTCGATCCAGAGCGGGATTACGGAACCACGGGAACACATGACATTGCCATATCGGGTGCAGCAAATCTTGGTATCACCTGAGTGTCTGGATTTGGCGATGGCGACCTTCTCTTCGATGGCCTTGGTAATGCCCATGGCGTTGATGGGGTATGCCGCTTTATCAGTGGAGAGACAGATCACACACTTGACTTTCGCTTCAATGGCAGCAGTCAAGACATTGTCCGTGCCTATGACATTGGTCCGAACCGCTTCCATCGGGAAAAACTCACAGGAGGGCACTTGCTTCAACGCGGCAGCGTGGAAAATATAATCCGTGCCGGGAATCGCACTCCTGCAACTCTCCAGGCTGCGCACATCGCCGATGTAGAATTTGATTTTGTGCGCGACGTCGGGGTATCTGGCCTGGTATTCGTGACGCATGTCGTCCTGTTTCTTCTCGTCACGGGAGAAGATGCGGATTTCTTTGATATCCGTTGCAAGGAAACGCTTGAGCACAGCATTCCCGAAAGAACCGGTACCACCGGTGATCATCAAGGTTTTGTCTTTGAAAATAGACATGGTAATCTATCGTAATGGTTTAATCTCTCTTAAAAATATCGCGTGTATACACTTTCGCCTGAACGTCTTCCAACGCGGGGTCATACCGGTTGGCGATGATGGCATCGGAGCCGGCCTTGAAGGCCGCGAGGTCGTTTACGACACGGCTGCCGAAGAACGTCGTGCCGTCGGGAAGCGTGGGCTCGTACACGATCACCGTGGCGCCCTTGGCCTTGATCCGCTTCATGATGCCCTGAATGGCGCTCTGGCGGAAGTTGTCGGAGCCGGTCTTCATCGTCAGGCGATAGACGCCCACCGTCACCTCCTTCTCCTTTGCTGTATCGTATGCACTGGAGGCAGTGTAATACCCTGCCTTCTCCAGAACGCGGTCGGCAATGTAGTCCTTGCGCGTACGGTTGGAGTCGACGATCGCCTTGATCAGGTTCTCGGGCACATCGCTGAAATTGGCGAGCAGCTGCTTGGTGTCTTTCGGAAGGCAGTAACCGCCGTACCCGAAAGAGGGGTTGTTGTAATGCGAGCCGATCCGAGGATCCAGGCAGACGCCGTTGATGATGGCCTGCGTGTCGAGCCCCTTCATCTCGGCATAGGTGTCCAGTTCATTGAAATAACTGACGCGGAGCGCCAGGTAGGTATTGGCGAAAAGCTTGACCGCCTCCGCCTCGGTGCTCCCCATGAAAAGGACGGGGACGTCCTGCTTGACGGCACCGCCGGCGATGAGCGCAGCGAACGTGCGTGCGGCTTCCTCCAGCGCCGGCTCGTCGTACCCGACGATGATGCGGCTCGGATAAAGGTTGTCGTAGAGGGCCTTGCTCTCCCGGAGAAATTCCGGGGCGAAGATGATCTTCGGAACGACCACGCGCATCTTTCCGTCCGAAAGGCGCTCGCGGTAGCTGAATTTCTCACGGGCAGAAGCCGTATACCCCACCGGAACCGTGGATTTGATGACCATGACGGCATCCGGATTCACCTCCAGGACACATTCGATCACTTCTTCGACATGCGAGGTGTCGAAGAAGTTCTTCTTGGGGTCGTAGTTGGTCGGGGTGGCGATCACGACGAAATCGGCGCCGCCATATGCGCTGCGCGCGTCCAGGGTCGCCGTCAGGTTCAGTTCCTTTTCGGCAAGGTAGCATTCGATCTCGGCATCCTGGATCGGACTCACACGCCGGTTGATTTTTTCCACTTTCTCCGGAACCACGTCGACGGCCACGACTTCATTGTGCTGCGAAAGCAGCGTCGCGATGCTCATGCCCACATATCCGGTTCCTGCAACAGCGATTTTCATGTTCTTCAATGCAAATCAAAAGTTTTCTTCACTTCCTCGTAACTCGCGAGGGTACCGATATCATAGCGGCACCCAGGCATTTCCCAAGCATGGACAGGCACCTGGGTGGCAAGCCAGGCGATGAGACTGCCGGGAGCGTCGGTTCCGCACCCGGCGGCGATGCCCCGGGCGACAAGCGGCACATCCTCCCGCCGATAGACGTAGAACGGCGGGGTGCACCAGTGGCTTCGAGGCTCGGCCGGTTTTTCTTCCATGGCGACGATCCGCCCCGCGGCGTCAACCTCGGCGACGCCCGTCTTGCGGAGTTTGGCCAGGTCGGGCTCGTAGTACCGCATGACGCAGCTGGTGCCTTTCGAGCGGGCATAGCGCAGGAAGCCACCCAGGCTGAAAGAGAGCAGGTTATCGCCGGCGATGACGAGCATGTCCTCATCGATCCCGCAGCGGTCGATGGCCAGCTGGATGTCGCGAACGGCGCCAAGCCGCGTTTCATTCGTCGACGTACCGTCGTCCAGAACGATGACGGACGGCCGGTGGCCGTCCGCCCATGCCTCGAAAACGGAGGCAAACTTATGGTTCGACACAACGATATATCCGTCCACCGCACCGGTACTGTCGATGTCATCGATCAGCCAGTCCAGGATGGGCTTGCCCCCGACATCCAGCAGGGGCTTGGGAAAGTTTTCCGTCAAAGGATACAGCCGCGTCGCATAGCCCGCGGCCAAGATCACACATTTCATACGCTTCAATTCAAACCGACCCCATCGGCGCTTTCGCACAGGAAGAAGGCATACTTCCCCGCCAGAGCCGGAAAATCGTGCAAGTAGGCACTGCCGACCTCGCGTTCGATCGATTCCACATAGGAAGGATCGACCAAGGCCATGCAGCAGCCTTTGAAACCGGCACCACTGAAACGGCCGCCGTAGATTCCATCCGTCCGGCGGATGATTTCGTAAAGGCGGATCTGTTCCGGCGCACCGGACTCCCAGTTATGGATGCTGCTCCAGCCGGATTCGAACGAGAGGCGCCCATAGGTTTCAATGTCTCCCCTCCTCCAAGCTTCAGCGCCCTGCTCGACGCGCTCGAATTCCGTATACCAGTGTTCGCACCGCTTGCGCCATGGCTCCGGCAGCCGGTCCTTGTACCGGTCGTACACGGCCCGCGGGACATGGCGTGCCATCGCTTCGTCGAACTTGCCGTAATCCAAGCCTGCCAGCGCCTGCAACGCATACACGCCGGCACGGAGTTCATCCACCCGCATGTTGAACTTGGATCCCAGCAAGTTGTGCTCCAGTCCGGAGAAGAAGATGGCGATGCGGTAGGGCTTCATCCGGGGATGCTCGGGGATCCGCTCGAACGAGCCATCTTCCGTATCCAGGTACAGCAGATGGTTCCTGCGGCCCAGCACCTCGCAACTCTGGTCCAACTTTCCGACGGAAACGCCGACATAGTCTTTCTCAGCATGATAGGCGATATCGATCAACTCCCGCGAGGAGAGAGAGATTCCGTTGACACGGCTGAGAGCGGAGAGGAACGCAATGGTGACGGCAGCGGATGAAGACAGGCCGCCGATCGGCAACGTTCCTTCGATGACCCCGCACAAACCGACATGAAGCGGATAGCGGAGGCCGAGCACACGGGTGGCTCCGCGCAGATAATCCGCCCAATCCCCCTGCTTGACCGCAGGCGTCGACGCGACATGCCACTGCGCCCGTTTGGGGAACTGGAGCGACACCATCTCAACGACCCCGTTCTGCTTGGAAGACCATGCGATATGGATTCCCTTGTCAATGGCAAGCCCGGTTATCTTTCCCAGGTTGTGGTCGGAATGCGCCCCGATCGGACAGATGCGGTAAGGGCAGAAGGAAGTCCCTTCCGGGTCACGATTATAGATTTCGTGGAATTTTTCTTCACAACGCATCATCTCACTGTTTCAAAGGGTTCTGCTCTGAACGGTACCACTGCACGAAGGCTTGGATGCCTTCATGCAGCCGGACATGGGGCTTGTAGCCGACCTCACGTTCCAGCAAAGCCGTATCGGCATTGGTCTGGTACACGTCGCCGGGCTGCATGGGCAGGAATTCCTTCTTTGCCTCACAGCCCATCGCCTGCTCGATCTCGGAAATGAAGTCCATCAACTTCACCGGATGGGAGCATCCGATGTTGTACACCCGGTACGGCAGCCCGTTCTCATTGGGGGCGGGTTTCCGGTCGATGCAGCCGATGGTCCCTTCCACGATGTCGTCGATGTAGGTGAAATCGCGGATCATGTCTCCATGGTTGAACACCCGGATGGGGTCGCCCTGGCTGATGGCGCGGGCGAAAAGCATCGGACTCATGTCCGGACGTCCCCAAGGGCCGTATACCGTAAAGAACCGCAGGCCGGTACAGGCAAAACCGTAAAGCTTGCAGTACGCATGGGCCATCAATTCGTTCGACTTCTTGGATGCCGCGTACAGGCTCACCGGGCGGTCCGCCTTGTCGGACTCGCGGTAAGGGACCTGCTCATTGAGGCCATACACGGAACTGGACGACGCATAGACCAGGTGCTTCACACCGTAGTTCCGGCATCCTTCAAGGATATTGAGGAAACCCACGAGGTTGCTCTGAAGGTAGGCGTACGGGTTGGTAATGCTGTATCGGACCCCCGCCTGGGCAGCCAGATTCACCACTTTGTCAAAACGCTCTGCCGCGAAGAGGGCATCCAGCGCCTCTTTGTCAGCCAGGTCCATCTTCCGCACCCGCAGGCCGAAGGCCGCCACGCGGGCCTCTTTCAGGCGGACATCGTAATAGTCATTGAAATTGTCGATGCCCACGACATCGTCTCCCCGACGGACGAGGGCATGCATCAAGTGCGAACCGATGAATCCGGCCGCACCGGTAACCAGGATTTTCATAGTGTATTGGGGATTTGCAGGAGTGCCTGCACGGTTTTCTTTTTCAGCACGCGGGCCGCCAGGGCTTCCCTCACGGCACCCAATCGATGCAGGTCGGAGCCGCAGAGGTCATACATCCCCGCTTCCAGCAGTATTTCCGCCCGGCGGGCGGCGCGGGGGCCGTACAATCCGGCCAAGGACAGCAGATTGAGCTGGAAGAGGACCCGCATTTCTTTCAGTCGCCGGTAGTCTTTCCCTTCCATGTATACGTACCGCTCGGGATGGGCCAGCACCGGCTGCAGTCCCCGGGCGCGGATCCGTTCCAGGATGTCCCACAGGTCCATCGGCGGATTGAAATAGGAGGTTTCCACGAGCAGGTGCTTCCCTTCCGGGCCCAGCGGCAGCAGTTCACCCGCCTCGAAGCGTTCCAGGAAAAGGTTGTCCAGCATGTGCTCGGCGGCCAGGTGCAGCCGCACCGGACCTGCATAGGCGGACTTCAGCACGGAGAAACGTTCCTTCAGGGCAGCAGGTGTGTTGGGGATATCCTCCATCACATGCGGGGTCAACCAGACATCCGTGACCCCGGCCTCCGCGTAGAAGGCCAGCACCTTGAGGGACTGTTCCTGGGTACGGATGCCGTCATCGACACCCGGAAGGATATGGCTGTGCCAGTCTGTCCATCCGCGGAGGATGCCCGCCTCCTCCAGGCTGCGTTTGGTTGAAAAAGGCCACATGGACTATTCGTCCTCCTTTCCGTCCGACCCGTAAGCGCCGTTGCTGCCATAGCGGTACCCGTACTTATAGCCGTACTTGTAGCCGTAACGGCCACTTCCGTCGGTACCATTGAGCAGCAGCGCCATATTCTTGTATTTCTGGGTCTTGTAGTAGCGGTCGATCTCCGGGAGCATGCTCCGTTCCAGCAGGCCGGCACGGACCACGAAGATGGTCATGTCCACGTTGGATCCGATGATATCGGCATCCGTGACAATCTCTACCGGCGGGCAGTCGAGGAAGATGTAGTCGTACTCCGGCCGCATCTCTTCCAGCATCTGCGCCAGGCGGGGCTCCGCCAGCAGTTCCGCCGGATTGGGCGGCATGGTGCCCACCGGCAGCATATCCAGGCCGTTTCCACCGATGCCGGAGACGACGGCATCTTTCCAGGCCGGAAGGGTTCCTGCCAGGTAATCGGCCACGCCACGTTTCGGCTGCCCGGCGAAGTGGCTCATGGAGCGTTTGCGCAGGTCAAGGTCGACCACGATGACCCGCCGTCCCTTGACGGCAAGGGCCGTCGCCAGGTTGACGGTGGAGAACGTCTTGCCGGAGCCTACGTTCATCGAAGTGACCATCAAGACTTTGGCACCTCCTTCCTTGCCCCGCATGAATTCCAGGTTGGTACGGACGACACGGAATGCTTCGTTGATGACGTTGCGGCTGTGCGGCTTGACGACGATTTTGCGCTCTTCCGGATTTTCGGAAAGTTTCTCCAGCCCCCGGAGCGACTTGAAGTTCAGGAAATTCCTCTTCTTGCCTGTATTGGGCAGCTCACCCAGGAAGGGAACGGAAAGGTTCTCGAGGTCCTTGCGGCCGCGCAGGGTGGTGTTGAGTATCTCCTTGAGGTAGAGGATGGCGAACGGGATGGCCAGCCCCAGCAACAAGGCGATCAGCAGGATCATCTTCTTGTTCGGGGCAAACGGAATATTGCTTCCGCTCGGAGAAGCCACGACCCGCGTGTTGTACGCCGTGAAGGCCTGCGAAAGTTCATTTTCCTCGCGTTTCTGGAGCAGGAAGAGATACAGGGCTTCCTTGACCTTCTGCTGACGCTCGTCAGAGAGCAGCTGGCCGGCCTGCAGCGGGTTGGAAGACACGCGGGCTTGTGCCTTGTTCTGGGCACCCTGGGTGGCGCGTATCTGGATATTCAGCCCTTTGATGTAGTTGTCCAATGCCGTGAGGATGGCAGAGCGCAAGGCGTCGAGCTGCTGGTCGTAGTCCTTGACGAGCAGGTTCTCCTCGGTGCTGTTCTCGGCCACACGGTTGCGCTGGAGCATGAGGGTGTTGAACTGGGTGATCTGGGCCGCCGTCGACGGGTCGTCCAGGCCCACGTTTCCAGGCAGGAGGGTGTTGGAATGGGCATTCCGCACATCCGACTGCAGGGCCCGGGCGATGGCCAGCTGGTTGTTCAGCGCCATCACCTGCTGCTCGGCCTCGGCGGAAAGCCGCATGTCCAGCGTCGCGGCGGCCCCGATGTCGGCGAGCTGGTGCTCGCTCATGTACGAGGTAATGGACTTGTCCACGTGGCCCAACTCGCTTTCGATGACGTGCAGGCGCTCCGCGATGAACTCATTGGTACTGGTGGTGATCTGGTTCTTGTCCTTGATCCAGATTTCATTGTAGACATTCACCACCATGTTCAGCAGGTCTTCCGCCCGCTGGGTGTTGACATCGGAAACGCTCAGGTCGATGACCGTGCTGTTCTTGCCATTGAGGGTGGCCGAGAGCTTGCTGCGGAACCGGCGGGATGCCGCGAGGAAGCCGCTCCGCGTGACACGGATCGGGAAATTGAAGGCAGGCGTATCCGGATACGGCGAGTCCGTCACCACGACATTTCCCAAGGGAGTGGCGACGGTATCGCCCAACGCCGCTACCACAGGGCCAGCCTGGAGTTTTTCCTTCCCCTTCCTCCCCATGCGCACGAAATCGGAGAGACGCACACTTCCGGAATCGGCGGGAGAAACCGTCAGCCCGACGGCGTCGTTGGCACGCAAATCCTGGAACTGGACGGCCACCGGCAAGCTGGTGCCGTAGAGCGTCCAGTCATGGAAAAGCCCCTTGCGGTGATAGTCGACATCCAGATGCAGGTTTTTCACCACCTCGAGCATGAGGTCCGGAGAAAGGAAGTTGATGATTTCATTGTTGACGTTCACCCGCGTCTGTCCGAACCCGAGGTCGGAGAAAGCGGCGGATATGTCACCGGACACGCTTCCGCCCTTCCGGTCCTCCTTGATGAGGACGGAGGCCGCCCGGGTATAGACCGGAGTGGTCTTGAGGATGTAGAAAGCGGCCACGAAAAGGCATACACCCAACGAGATGGCAAACCACTTCCAATGCGACAGGCAGAGGTTCCAGATGTCCTTGAATGTGAGGGTTTCCTGCTCCTGGACAGGAGCGTTTGGATTACTATAATTATCCATAAATCAATAATTTACTTGAATACAAGGACGGAGACGGAAGTCACCAGCGACGCCAGGGAGATCCAGAACGAACTGGACCGCACATTGTTGCCGTTGATGGTGGACTCGCGCTGCCGTTTCTCATTCGGCGTGACATAGATCATGTCGCCCTGCTGGATGAAGAAAGCGGGCGAGGCATAGAGCGACTGGCTGTCGAGGAGGTTGAGCTTGTACACCTCGTCGTCCTTGCCATTGTGCCGCACCAGGGTCACGTTCTCGCGCTCCCCGTTGATGGTGAGGTCGCCCGCCAGGCCCAGCGCATCGAAGAGGGTGAACCGGTCACGGTCGATCTTGTAGCGCCCCGGCCGAGTCACCTCGCCCAGCACGGAGAAGCCCAGGTTCATGAATTCCACCGTCACGACAGCGTCCTTCACCTGCTTGCTTTCCTCGACTAGCAGGGTCTTGATCCGCTCGGCAGCCTGCTCCCGCGTCAAGCCCAGGAGGGAGATGCGCCCCAGGACCGGGAAGTCGATCTCTCCGTGGCTGTCAAGCGTGTAGCCGGAAATGTTCGATGCCGAAAGGGAGAGATTCGACCCGGCATTGGAGGTCAGCGACTGCGTCTCGCCGATGCGGTTGGAATAATAGGGCATATTGAACATCGCCGTCACCTGCGGGTCGCGGGTATTGACGATGATGGACACCTGGTCCATCGGCTTGAGACGGATGGCGGACACACGCGGGACGGAGATGGTGGTGTCGTGCGTCAGGTCCTGGAAATAGACAATGTTGGCCGGCGTTCCACAGGCGGCAAGGAGGGTGATGGTGCACGAAAGCAGCAACCCCTTCAGGAAGAAGTTCTTCTTATTCATTTTCAATCTGTTTGTTTTCATTTTCAAGTTCCCGGTCGATCGCCTCGAAGCGCGATTCCGCGCTCTTGAACTCCGGGACGGTCCGTTTCATCAGCCGGACCATGTCGGGGATTTCGACGTTCCGCGACAGCTCCTCCAGCCGGTCGATCACGGAACAAGCCTCTTCGTAATCGTACTCCCGGACCTTCGCGATACGGATGCGGTCGTGGAAGGACGGCAGGGAATTCTCTTCGTCCGCGAGTACTTCTTCGTACAGTTTCTCACCCGGGCGAAGCCCCGTATATTCGATCTTGATATCCTCGTCCGGCTTGAATCCGGCCAGCGTGATCATGCGCCGCGCGAGCGTGTCGATCTTCACCGGACGGCCCATGTCGAAGACGAAGATCTGGTTGCCGGTGCTCATCGTGGCCGCTTCCATCACGAGGCGGCAGGCCTCCGGGATCGTCATGAAGAAACGGTTGATGTCGGGATGCGTCACCGTCACGGGGCCTCCGGCTGCGATCTGCTGCTGGAAACGCGGGATCACGCTCCCGTTACTGCCCAGGACGTTTCCGAAACGCGTCGTGACGAATTTCGTCGTGCTGGAGTGTTCGCCCGGCTTCAGGGACAGTCCCAGGCTCTGGACATAGATCTCGGCCAGTCGCTTGGTACATCCCATGATATTCGTGGGATTGACCGCCTTGTCGGTGGAGATCATCACCATCTTCTCCGCTCCGTATTCGACACATTTGTCCGCCAAGTGGCGCGTTCCGCAGACGTTGACGAGCACGGCCTCGCAGGGATTTTCCTCCATCAGCGGCACATGCTTGTACGCCGCCGCATGGAAAACGACCTGCGGATGATGGGTCCGGAACACGAAGTCCAGGCGGGGGAGCTGGCGTACGTCGCCGATTACCGGGACGAAACACAGCTCCGGGAAGCGGTCTTCCAATTCCAGGCGCAGGTTATGCATCGGGGTTTCCGCATTGTCGAACAACACCAGTTTCTTCACCCCGAACCCTGCCAGGAGCCGGCACAGTTCAGAACCGATCGATCCGGCGGCGCCGGTGACCAGGACGGTCTTTTCGTTGAAGTATGCCCGGATGGCCTCCATGGAAATCTTGATTTCCTCACGGCCCAGCAAGTCTTCCACTTTCACTTCGCGCAGGCCGGACAGGAGTTTCCCGTCCTCTACCTCACTCAAGGAAGGAGCAACCAAGCTCTTGATGTTGTGCAGGTTGCAGAAAAGGATGAGGCGATCTTCCTCGGACCGGACATCTTCCTCCTGCGCAAACAGGACCGCATCGATCCGGTTGTCCAGCAGGTGGTTCTGCATCTGCTCCTCCGTTTTGAAAGTAAAGACAGGGAAGCCGTCGATCATCCGCCCCGTGCCTTCTTCTGCCAAGAATCCGATAATACGGTAATGGGAGGAATGCTGCATGCGCAGGATCAACGAGACACTCTTCTCGGAGACGCCGTATACCAAGACGCGCCGGTACGCATATTTCTCAAGGACCCTGTGATTGAAATAATTCCAGACCAGGATCATCAGCATGCGGGTGAAAAGGAGCAGGAAGAGGGTCGCCAGGAAGTCGATGCCGAGCAGCATGACGAATTCCGGGACGAAATGGTGCGAAAGCACCACGACCCCCAGGACCAATACCTCCTTCAGCAGGACCGCGAAGAAGAAGGGGATCAAGTCTCCGACCGAAAGATGCCGGATGATGATCCGATAGGTCCTTGTCAGGCAGAATGATACCAGTGACGCCAAAAGACAGCCGCCCAGGAAAGAAACCCAACCCACCGCGCTGTACCCTACGGGGGACGATACGTCGAAAAGCAGGTCCATCCCACCGAATACGGCCAGGGAAGCAGCCGTAGAAAGGCAGACATCCATCACCAGGATCAGAGCCCGGCTCAGGTAGCGCTTTTCGAGCATTCTTACAAGATTACCCATTTGAAAGACGATTAGTTTGATAGACGATCAGACAATTTTTTCCAAATACTGCTGCGGGATGTGCGAGACGGCCACGACGGCCACGCCTTCCACGCTGACAAGGAGCTTGCGGTCCTTTTTGATCCGTTTGATCACACCCTCCGCTCCCTTGTAGATGCCGTCCGTCACCCGGACGCGTTCTCCCACTTTGAAGTCGAAATGCTCCCCGAGATACGACACGTTCCGGCCTCGGTCGGCCGAAGTGACGAAGATGAAAAGCTTCATCTCCTCGTCGCGGATCGGGGCGGGACCGCTGCCGGCAGCATCGCGGTAGAGCATCAAGTCGCTGAAGTGCCGCTGCTTGAAGGCCATCAGGCAGGGCAGCGTCCAGCGGACGAACAGGAGCGACGGTGCCAACTGCACCTCCTCGTAGACGAGCTTGCCGTCCACGATCCGGTCGACTGTCCGGAGCGCCATGTAGGTCTGCGCCCCGAGCCCGTCCAACTCCTCTTTGATGCGGCCGATACGGTTGTAGAAGACCCGCATGGCATACCAATGTGCTTCGTCCATCTCGAATGACTGGTTGATGCCCGGATACTTCTCGGGTGACCCGGCCTTTCCGAAAAGACGGCAAGGCCGGGCAAGAAGGACTTGCCGGACTTTCCTACCCCGGTCCCGCGCGCACTCCTTACCAGGAGGCGGCAACGTAAACCCTTGATTTTCAGACCCGTGCACAGTAGTTCATATAGGCTTCCGCACAGAAAGGGAAAATCATACAAAGATAACTATTTATTCGGAAAAAAAAGCTACTGCCGGGTGACTTTTTGTACGTGCCGGAGGGCCTTGATCTGCGAAACCACCTTGTCCAGTTCCATGTTGGAAGGGACGGATAGGCGCATCGCGATCTCGTACACGCCCTGCCGGGCGTTTTCCGAAACGGACATCGACCGCAGGGAGGCTTTGAACCCGTTCACCGTCGCCGTGATCTGGCCGATGACGGAAGGCTCCAGGTCCGTGACGATCTTCAGGGGCGACTGGAAACTGCCGCCGGAAGGGGTGTCCGCCCACCGCACCCGCTGGATGCGGTACGGGTACATCTCGAGCAGCCGCGCGGCGTTGGGGCATGACATCCGGTGGATCTTGATGCCCTCGGTCCGTGTCACGAAGCCGAACACGTCGTCGCCGAAGACCGGGTGGCAACAGGCGGCCATGCGGTAGTCCAGGCCCTTGAGGTCGCGGGCGTTCAGGACGAGGATGTCGTCGGAAGCGATGCCTCTCCCCCACTCCGCCTGGCGTGCCGCCTCGATGCGCTGGGCCTCGGCCTGGCGGGCCGCTTCGATGCCCTGGGCCACCAGGGCGTCGTGTCCCTGGATGTACGCCTTGATGTCGTTGATGTCGATCTCGCCGTCGTACAAAGCCGCATAGAACGGATTCTGCGCCGTATAGCGGTATTTCTTGAGCAGTTCCGCCAGCATGTCGTCCGGCAGCTCGAGCTTCCAGTTCTTGAGCCGGCGCGAAAGGAGTTCCTTCCCCTGGGCCGCCTTCTTGAACTCTTCTTCGTTGAGTTCCTGCTTGATGCGGCTCCGCGCCTTGGAGGTGACCACGTATCCGAGCCAGTCGGCCGACGGGCGCTGGTTCTTGCCCGACATGATCTCCACGATGTCACCGGTCCGGAGCTTCTCCTTGATGGACACGGCCTTGCCGCCGATCCGCGCGCCGGTGCACCGGACACCGAGTCCGGAGTGGATGTTGAAGGCGAAGTCGAGGACGGAGGCGCCTGCAGGCAGGATGCGCAGTTCGCCGCTGGGCGTGAACACGAAAATGTCCTTGGAAGGGGGCTGCGGCAGGTCTTCCGGCTTGATGTCCATCGGGTGCTCCAGGGTGTACCGGACGGACTTCAGCCACTTGTCGAGGTGTTCCTCGTGTTTGATGCCCTTGTACGCCCAGTGCGAAGCCTGGCCGTTCTCGGCTTCCTCGTCCATCCGGCGCGTACGGATCTGCACCTCGAGGTAGGCGCCGTCGCGGTTCTTGACCGTGATGTGGAGCGACTCGTAGCCGTTCGGCTTGGGGTTGGTGATCCAGTCGCGGAGCCGGTCGGTGTCGGGTTCGTATTCTTCCGTCACGTAGGAGTACACCTTCCAGCAAAGGTCCTTCTCCAGCTTGGCGTCCTGCGGGCAGTCGATGATGAAGCGGATGGCGAAGACGTCATACACCCCGTCGAACGACACTTTCTGCCGCTGCATCTTCTTCCAGATGGAGTAGGCCGACTTCGTGCGGATCTTCAGCTTGTAGTGGATGAGCGCGTCGGAGAGCTTCTTCTTCAGCGGCTCGATGAACTCCTCCGTCAGCCGCTCGCGGTCGCGCTGCGTCGCCTTCAGCTTGTTGGTGATGGCGCGGTACTGCTCCGGCTCGGCGTAGCGGAGGTAGATGTCCTCCATATCGCTCTTGATGTTGTACAGGCCGAGCTGGTGCGCCAGGGGGATGTACAGCATCAGGGTTTCGAGGATCTTGTTGTCGCGGGCGCTCTTGGGGAAGATGTCCAGGTGGCGCATCACCTCCAGGCGGTCGGCGATCTTGAGCACGGTGACACGCGGGTCGGACGAGTACTGGACGATGAGTTTCTTGTACTGTTCGGCCTCCAGGCGCGTATCTTTCGGCTTGATGGTGGAAATCTTGTTCAGGCCCTCGACCATCGCCAGCACGTCGGCAGGGAATCCGTTCCCGCGCCGCCGGTCCCCGGGAGCGGCGGGATCGCCGGGCAGGTCCCCTTTCCGCAGGTCCAGCTCAGGATGGCAGCGCGTCGCCTCATGCAGGAAGACGGCTGCGGCGCACTCGGCCGGCAGGCCGATCTCGTCAGCGGCGATGAGAGCGACATTCAGCGGGTGTTCGATAAAGGGGTGTCCATTGCCGCGCAGTTCGTCCGAAAGGACGGTAGCGGCGATGGCGAAGCAGCGGGCGACGAGGCTCCGCCCTGCCTCGTCGAACCGGGAAAACCGGGCTTCGATCCGTTCATTGATTCCTTCCATGGCCGGGATCCAGTATCACTTGGCGTTGTTCTTCCGGGCGCGGGCATCCAGCGCCCGGCGGAATGCGTCCGCATTGCGCAGATGGTCGGCGTAACTCACGGCGAACCGGTGCGTTCCGTCCATCGCGTCGCTGGCGCAGAAGTAGAGATACCCGTGTGTATCGGGGTTCAGCACCGCCTCCAGGCACTCCTTCGGGGGCACGCAGATGGGCCCCGGAGGCAGGCCTTCGTATAGGTAGGTATTGTACGGGCTGTCGAACTGAAGGTGCTGCAGGAGGATGCGGTTGAGCGTATAGTCGTAGCAGAAGGCGACCGTCGGGTCTGCCTGCAGTTTCATGCCGATCCGGTAACGGTTGAGGTACACGCCGGCGATCTTCGGCAGCTCCGGCGTGTAGTGTGACTCCCCGCTGACGATGGAAGCGACGATGGAGACCTGGCGCTGGGTCAGGCCCTGCAGCTTCGCCTTTTCTTTCCGTTCCGGGGTCCACCAGGCGTCATAGGCCTTTTTCAGACGGTCGAAGACGTCCTTCATCGAGGCCGTCCAGTACATCTCGTACGTATCCGGCAGGATCATCGAGAAGACGTCGTCCGGCGTGAACCCGTACGTCGCCAGCAGGTCTTCGTCTTCCAGCGCGCGGTGGACCGTCGCGGAGTCGACCATCAGCTGCGCCGACACCTTCCGGGCGATGGGCCCCTTGAGGCGCATCGTGCCGGAAAGGACAAGATTCACCGGTGTCTGCCAGCCGCCCCGCAGCATCCGGGGCACGTAGACGCTCGGATTCCCGGGGCCGACGACATAGTGGCCCGGGCGGATGTCTTCGTCCTGGAGTTTCCGCAACATGCGGCGCAGGCTCGCCGGACGGAGGACGATGCTGTCCGGGATCGCGGCGCGGACGTCCTGTACCGTGGCGCCGGGGCGGAGGTAGAGGTCGGCCCGGCCGGAGAAGTTGGAACGGCGGTTGTCGCTGAACCACAGCCAGGCTGCCCCGAGGACGCCCAGGGCGACGACGCCGGCGGCCGCCAGCAGGATATTGCGTATCTTCTTCTTGTTCATGGCATTCATTTCTTCAGAAGCCTCCCCATCCGGGAGGATTCCTCACGGAGGAGCAGTTCATCGCCTTCACGGAGCGTCGTTCCGGACGGGAGACGGTTCATCTTCTCGACCGCCTTCATCTTCACTGCGAAGCGCTGGCAGATGTCGCGCAGCGACTCGCCGTCCCGCTCCACGATATACTTGTCCAGGCCCTTCCGGGTCCGGTTCTTCTTCGCCTGCAGGTACACGATGGTGCCCGGGAGGAGTTCTTCCGTCACCGTCAAATCATTGAAATGCAGCAGTTCCGTCAGGAAGAGTCCGTTGGAAGCGGCGATCGAGGCATAGGTCTCCCCTTCGATGGCCTGCACGTACGGGACCCCGTTGCGCTCGAACATCGGCCGAGAAAGCGAGAAGCGGAATTCTTCGTACTGACTGCGGTCGACCGCCTTCGGTTCCTCCAGCTGGAGCGGTGATTCGGGAATCACGGAAAGGTCTTCGTCCTCTTCCGCGGGGGCCGGTGGCTCGGAGGTTTTGTGCTCGGACCGGGCCGCTTTGCGCGCCGCTTTTTCCGCCTTGCGCGCCGCTTTCCCGTGCCGGCGTTCCGCCTTCCGGTCGTTCTTCTTCCCTTCCTTCACCTCGACCCCGCCTTCGGGAACAGGTGCCGCATCGGATTCCGTAATAGACTGTCCGTCAGATGTTTCCGCAGGACGTGCGAAGACCGGAGCGGTCCCGCCGGACTGTTCCCAGGCCGCCGCCACGGCGGCATCCGCCTCGGCGACAGACATCCGGTCATAGGCATCCAGCCGGTAGTCCTCGATGTACTTGATCAGCTTCGACGGGTACGCGGGGTCGGTCGCGTAACCGGCCTTCTTCAAGCCGTTCGCCCACGCCTTGTAGTCCGTCGTCTCGAATTCGAAAAGGAACTTGTAACGGTCGCGGTAGCGGAGGAAGTCGGAATGGTCGCGGAACGATTCTTCCGCAGACTCGTACACCCGGAAGCACTCCCCCTTCGCGTCATCATCGTGATACTGTTTCTTGCCGGTCCACGTGTTGTGGCACTTGATTCCGAAGTGGTTGTTGCCGCCGGCCGCGAGGGGTGACAGGCCATACCGCGATTCCAGCAGCCCCTGGGCCAGGGTGATGCTGGCCGGCACCCCGCTCCGGTACATCTCGCGGACGGCCGTCGGCGCCCACCGGAGGATGTACTGCTGCTGCGGCGTCAACTTCACGGGCTCCGCCAGCAGACCGAGCGGCAGCAGGCAGAGCAACAGGACCCATTTTCGCATTTTCCTTTTCATACAAATGCGAATATAGTGATATTTTTGAAAAACTATTCCGCTTTGACGAGCGGCAGGTCGACCGTCATCAGGTCCTGCGCCGCGGTCGTCGCCGGAAAGAGGGTGCGGCACTCCGCCTCGTAGCGATCCGTTTCCTTCACCCGCGAAGAATAATGCCCGATCAGCAGCTGCTTCACGCCGGCCTCCTGGGCGCAGCGGGCCGCCTGCAGCGTCGTGGAATGGTGCCGCAGGGCCGCCTGGTCGGCGAGTTCGTCCAGGTAGGTCGTCTCATGGTAGAGCAGGTCGACGCCCGCGACCCAGCGCGGCAGTGCGGCGAAAGGGGCCGTATCGCTGCAGTAGGCATAGGAACGGGGCTCGAAAGGCTTGTAACCCAGTTCGTTGAACGGGATCACCTGTCCGCCGCGGACCACGTCGTCACCGCGCTTGACGGCTGCGATTTCCGTGAGCGAGAGACCGTACTCGGCGATCTTTTCCTTGCGGACATTCATCTGCGGCTCCCGTTCGCGGAAGAGGAAGCCGAACGTCTCAATCTTGTGGTTCAGCGGAAAGGCGAGCACCTCCACCGACTTTGTCTGCAGGATCACCTCCGGGGCCTTCATCGTGAGCGGCACATGCCGGATCTCGAAAGCCAGCCCCTCGCCGTAATACGAGAGGAAGAACTTCAGGAGCGGTGCGAAGGACGGCGGCGCGAAGACATTGAGCGGCTGCGTGCGCGCCTTCATGCCCATCGTGGAGAGCAGGCCGGGAAGCCCGAACACGTGGTCGCCGTGGATGTGCGAAAGGAAGACGGAGTCGATCTTCATCATCGGAATCCGCGCGCGGAGCATCTGGCGCTGGATGCCCTCCCCGCAGTCAATCAAGAAAGAGCGCCCGTGTACGGAAAGTACCTGGGCGCTCTGGTATCTGCCGGTCATCGGCATAGCCGAAGCCGTGCCCAGGACCGTCAATGTGAAATTCATGCTTTACTCACCTTTCTCGAGTTTGTCCTTCAGGGCAGCGAGTTCGCTGATGTCACCGAGGGTCGTCTTCTCGATCGCGGAATTGATCTTCTTGACGGCACGCTTGGCGCTGTCGGCCTCGGCAGCCACGCGCTCCATCCGGGCCTCGGAATAGGTGCGCAGGTGCGACAGGAGGATGCGGCGGGTGCTGCGGCGCAGTTCGACCACCTTGAACGGAAGGGTCTCACCGACGACGGCGTTCTTGCCGTCTTCCTTCATGAGGTCGCGGTTGAAAGCGAAGCCTTCGTTCTCATCGTCGAGCTTGATGTTCGCGCCCTTGTCGGTGATGGAGGCAACGGTACCCTCGACGACGGAGCCGACAGGATACTTCTCCTCGATCGCATCCCAAGGATTCGGGGTCAGCTGCTTGTGGCCGAGGCTGAGCTTGTGGTTCGCCTCGTCGAAGTCGAGGATCTGGACGTCGATCACGTCACCGGGAGAGACGAGCTCGGACGGATGCTTGATCTTGTTCCAGGAAAGGTCGCTGATGTGGATGAGTCCTTCGACACCGTCCTCCGGCTCGGCGAAGACACCGAAGTTCGTGATATTGCGGACGATCGCCTTGTGGACGGAACCGATCGGATACTTGTCGCGGATGTTCTCCCAAGGGTTGGGGGTCAGCTGCTTCAGACCGAGGGACATCTTGCGGTTCTCACGGTCGATGGAAAGCACCTGGGCTTCCACTTCCTGGCCCACCTTGAGGAATTCCTGTGCGCTGTGCAGACGCGGCGACCAGGACATCTCGCTGACGTGGATCAGACCTTCGACACCCGGGGTGATCTCCACGAAGGCGCCGTAGTCGGCGATCAGCACGACCTTGCCCTTGACGACGTCGCCCACCTTGAGATCGGCGTCGAGGCTGTCCCAAGGATGCGGGGTGAGCTGCTTGTAACCCAGCGCGATGCGCTTCTGGGCGGGATCGAACTCCTTGACGACCACTTTGATCTTCTGGTCGAGGGAGACGACTTCCTCGGGGTTGTCGATGCGGCCCCAGGAGAGATCGGTGATGTGGATGAGACCGTCCACGCCGCCCAGGTCGACGAACACGCCGTAGTTGGTGATGTTCTTGACCGTGCCTTCGAGGATCTGGCCCTTCTCCAGCTTGCTGATGAGCTCGGCGCGGCGGGCTTCCTGCTCGGCCTCGAGGAGCGCCTTGTGGGAAACGACGACGTTGCGGAACTCCTGGTTGATCTTGACGATCTTGAAGTCCATGGTCTGGTTGACGTAGGCGTCGTAGTCACGGATGGGCTTGATGTCGATCTGGGAACCGGGGAGGAAAGCCTCGATACCGAAGACGTCGACGATCATGCCGCCCTTGGTGCGGGTCTTGACGAAACCCTTGACGACCTCGCCGTTGTTGCAGGCCTCGTTGACGCGGTCCCAGGACTTGAGGGCGCGGGCCTTCTTGTGGGAAAGGATGAGCTGGCCCTTGCGGTCCTCGACGGACTCGACGAGCACCTCGACCTTGTCACCGACCTTCAGGTCGGGATTGTAGCGGAATTCGGGGGCCTGGATGACGCCCTCGCTCTTCGCGCCTATGTTGACGACCACTTCACGCTTGGTGATGGAGGTGACGACACCTTCGACCACCTCGTTCTCCCCGATCTTGGAGAGGGTCTGGTCGTAAGCCTGTTCGATGGATTCACGGTCGGCGGAGCCGTAGACTTTGTCCTCGCTCTCGAAGGCGGCCCAGTCGAATTCCTCGGGCGCGACCGACGCGTTCAATGCTTTTTTGTTTTCTTCTGCCATAATTGTAAGTGAAAGAAACTTAGTTGTTTAACATTATTTTGTCGCCCTACCGGAGCACGCCCCGGTGAAAAGGCGTGCAAAAATAGGGAAATTATTCTGATTTACAAAGGGTAAGCCCCGAAAATCACAACATTTTCTTCCGCTTGAAGACGACGAAGATGGCCCCCACCAGGGCGAACATCATCAGCAGCAGCGCAGCCCAGGACCAGGGCTTGTCCATGAAGGGCAGCGGCACGTTCATGCCGTAGAAACTCGCGACGAGGGTCGGCGGCATCAGCAGCACCGAAACCAGCGTGAAGATCTTCATGATGTTGTTCTGGTCGAGGTTGATCAGACCGACGACCGTCTCCTGGAGGTATTCCAGACGCTCGAAACTGAAATCCGTGTGGTTGATCAGGGAGGTGATATCCTGCAGGATGACGCCGAAACGCGACCGCAGTTCGGGCGGATACTTGTCGCTCTTCATCAGGTTGGACAGGAGGCGCTGCTTGTCGACGATGTTCTCGCGGACGATCATCGTATTCTCCTGCAACTGGTTGATGTCCAACAGGAAATCTTCGTTGATGTCTTCCTGCTGGTTGACGCGCTTGCTGTACTGCGAGATCTCCTTGGTCATGAGCTCGATCATGTCCGCGTCCAGGTCGACGCGCTGGTCCATGATGCTGGCGAACACGGAATAGCCCGAGGGATAGGACTGCGGCATGGCGACGATCCGGCGCTGCAGTTCGGTGAAGCTGCGGAGCGGGACATCGCGCAGGGAGGTCATGCAGTTCCCGACGAAGGTGAACGACACCGGCTCCATCGTATAGTCTTCGGGGCCCGGCATCAGGAAGTTGGTATTGGCGAAGAGGGCTTTCTCCGTTTCGGAGAAACGCGAGGAACTCTCGATCTCCTCGGCCTTCGCACGGCTCTGGATCTCGATCCCGAGGAAATCGTCCACGGAGTGTTTCTCCGCGCCGTCCGGGGCAAGGAGATCGATCCAGAGGACATCAGACAGGATTGTCTTCGCGAGCATCGCAACCGACTGCGATACGACCAGCTCGCCGCCGCGTCTGTAGAAAATTGTCACCATCACTCTTCCTGTTTTACCGGCGCGTTCGTCGAAAGGGTTCTACCGCGCAAAAATAGGAATATTTTTTTACAATCCGCCAAAAAGGCGGCAAAACCGCTTATTTTCCGCCGGTCAGCGCTTCCTTGACGATATCGTAATAGATAGAAGGCTTGTCCACGGTCTTCGCATTCTTGTGGCAGGCCGTCTGCGACTTCGACACGTCGGCGACGCCCCAGAAGATGGCGTCGCAGGTGTCGTCGTACGAGCCCAGGACCACGTAGTCCTTGGCCTTGAGGCCCCACTCGACGCGCTGTTTCCAGCCGTCGGCGTCGACGCGGGCCCAGCTGGACGGGGCGACGCCGGAGTTCGGGCTGACGAAACGGACCTTGCCGTCGGAACTGCCGGACTGGTTGCGGTAGCCCCAGCCGTCGGTCGGCATCTCGCGGATCGGGTCGTTCACCTGGCAGGTGCCGATGTGGAACTTCTCGAGGTTTTTCTTATCGGCGGGGTCGGCGTTCTTCCACAGGATGTCGAAGGTCTCGCCCGGCAGGAAGACAGGCAGGATGGGCCGGTCGTCGCCGTTGCCGTATTTCCGGTAGGTATTGTCCTTGGCGTACTTGTCGTAGATGAAACCGGCGACCTGGTTCCAGTAGGCCATGCCCCACGCGGCGGGGTTGCCGATGAAGATCATGAACTGCATGTTCTTCTCCTTGCAGACCTTGACGATGTTGTCGAGCATCTTGCCGTAGCCGGCCCAGTTCAGGCCGTCGGACTGGCCGTCTATGTGGATCTTCCCCCCGTCGGCGCCCTCCCATTCGGGCGGATTGGTGAAGTCGACGCTCACCACGTTGACACCGGCTTCCTTGATCTTCTGCATGATGTCGCGCACCTGGCTGATGTCGCGGTAGTCGTGCGACGCGTTCCACTCCCCGTTCACCAGGAACTTGGTTCCCTTGTTATTGCTCCGGCAGCAGATCAGCAGATGGCAGACGGCCGTCGGTTTCGGCTTGCCCGTCGGGGTGACGGTGCTTCCGTCCGAAGTGATGACCTTGGTGGTCTTCTCATCATCGCCCTTGCCGCAACCGGATGCCGACAACAGCAGGCAGGCGGCGGCCAATGCGGCCGTCAGAAGGATACTTTTCTTCATGATACATGCTATTTTTTCAATGCTTCCTTCAGGATATTATAATACAGGTACGGATCGTCCTTCGTCGTTTCGTTGACATGGTACGGCGACCTCGAAGCGCGCACGTCGCAGATGCCCCAGTGGATGCCGTCGCAGGTATCGTCGTACGAGCCGAAAACCGCGTACTCCTTGGCGCCGAGGGCCCATTCCACGCGGCGCTGCCACTCCGCGGCGTCGACCCGGTACCAGTCCTTCTTCGGGACGCCGCCGTTCGGGGCGCAGAAGCGGACAGCCCCGTCGGAACTCTCCGAGAAGTTGCGGTAGCCCCAGCCGTCCGACGGCGTGGGCTCGATGGGATCGTTCACCTGGCAGGTACCCAGGCGGAACTTGGCGAGGTTGTCCTTCTCCTCGTCCGGCGTAGCGTCCCACAACGGCCAGAAGCCGTCGCCGGGCACGAAGACGACCATCACCGGACGGTCGTCGCCGAAGCCGTACCGGCGGTAGGCGGGATCCTGGGCGTAGGTGTCCCAGACGAAACCGGCCACCTCGTTCCAGTATTTCATCGTCCACGCGGCCGGATTGCCGATGAAGATGAGGAACTGCATGTCCTTCTCGTGGCAGACCTGTACGATGTTGTCGAGCATCTTGCCGTAGCCCTCCCAGTTGTATTTGTCGCCGCAGTTTTCAAGGTGGATCCGGCCGCCTTCACCCATCTCCCACTCCGGAGGATTGGTGAAATCGACGCTCACCACGTTGATGCCGGCGTCCTTGATTTTCTGCATGATGTCGCGCACCTGCTCGATGTCGAGGTAGTTGTGCGCAGGATTCCACTCGCCGTTCACCAGGAAGGTGGTACCGGCGTTGGCGCCGCGGCAGCAGATCAGCAGGTGGCAGACCGGCACGGGGCCTTCTTCCGCCGCTTTCCGGCTGCAGGAGGTGCTTGCGACGAGCAGCGCCGCCGCAAGGCAAAGGATCAGGAAGAGGTTCTTTTTCATATCACTGTAATTAAAATATTGTCATGGCTTGAAGTCCTGGCGGCCGGCGATGGACCGCCCCAGGGTGAGTTCGTCGGCGTATTCGAGGTCGTCGCCGAAACCCAGGCCGCGCGCCAGGGCGGTGACACGGACCCCGAAACGCTCGATCTGCCGGTAGATGTAGAAGGCGGTCGTTTCCCCTTCCACGTCGCCGGACAAGGCGAGGATGACTTCCAGGTCGGCTCCTTCGCAGGCTCCCGACTCGATCTGCGTGCGGATCCGCTCGGAGAGCGCCGCGATGTTCAGGTCGGACGGGCCGACGCCCGCGATCGGGGAGATGATCCCTCCCAGGACATGATAAAGGCCGTGGTACTGGCCCGTATTCTCGATGCTCATCACGTCACGGACGTTCTCCACGACACAGATCTGCTGCCGGTTCCGCGAACGGTCGGAGCAGATGGAACAGCGTTCCTCGTCGGAGATCATCCGGCACTCGCGGCAGTACAGGCTCTCGTCGCGCAGGCGAACGATGGATTCGGCGAAATGATGGACGTTCTCCTTGGGCTGGCGGAGCAGGTGCAGGGCGAGGCGCAGGGCGCTCCGCTTGCCGACACCGGGCAGCGATCCGATCGCCTCGACGGCGTCGGACAGCAGGCGGGAAGGATATTTTTCCTGAAAAGCCATCGTCTTATGCCTGAAGGGTTTGGCGACCCTGCCATGCCGTCACGGCGGCGCGGACTTGCCCGTACTCGAGCAGGAGCTTGCGGGCCAGGTCGTAGTCTTCGATACCGGTCTCCTCCATGATCATCCGCGTGCCGCGGTCGACGAGTTTCCGGTTGGTCAGCTGCATGTCCACCATCTTGCTGCCCTTGACATGGCCGAGGCGGATCATCGTCGCTGTCGAAATCATGTTGAGCACCAGCTTCTGGGCCGTACCGGCCTTCATCCGGGTGCTGCCCGTCACGAATTCCGGTCCGACAACGACCTCCACGGGGATTTCCGCCTCCGCGGCCAGGGGCGACCCCTGGTTGCAGGTGACGCAGCCGGTCAGGAGGCCTTCGGCACGGGCCTTCCGGACACCGCCGATCACATAGGGTGTCGTACCCGAGGCGGCGATGCCGATCACGGTGTCGTCAGGACGCGGGGAAAAAGGCTGCATGTCGCGCCAGGCACCGTCCGGATCGTCTTCCGCCCCTTCGACGGCGTTCCGGATCGCCTGGTCGCCGCCGGCCATCAGGCCGATGAAGGCGTCGTGCACACCGTAGGTCGGCGGGATCTCGGAGGCGTCCACGATACCGAGCCGGCCGCTCGTGCCGGCTCCCAGGTAGAAGACCCGGCCGCCCCGCCGCATCCGTTCCACGATGCCGTCCACCAGGCTTTCGATCCGGGGAACGGCCTGCGCGACGGCCACGGGTACGGTGCGGTCTTCGGCGTTGATCGCCTCGATGATCTCCGCCGTGCTCATCCTGTCCAGGTGATGGTAGTTCGAGGCTTGTTCCGTCGTTCTTTTCATGCGTTCTCTCCATGATAGGCGACCAGCCCGTCCATCGGCGTCGCCAGGATGGTCTGGAAGCGGATGCCGTAAGGCCGCGCCACCTCCTGGAGGACCTGCCGGTGGGCGTAGCCGAAACCGCCGACCACCCCGACGGGCAAAGCCGCCAGGTCGTACTGCTTCAGTACCCGCTCGATGAAATCGCGGAAGTTCCCGTCCACCAGCTCCTTGACATACGGAGAGGCGTCGTAGCGTTCCATGATCCAGGGGGCGAACGCGCCCAGGTAACCGCTGGGCGAGGGACCGCGGTACACGTTCTGCACCACAGTCATGTAATCGACCGGGAAGGCCGCCGCGAACTGCGAGGCCACCGGCTCGGGGACGAGTCCTTTCAGGAAATCCGCCACGAAAAGGCGGCCCAGCCGGGCACCGCCGCCCTCGTCGCCGAGGATGAATCCGCCGGAACGGACGTTCCGCACGATCTGTTTCCCGTCGTAGAGGCAGCTGTTGGAGCCGGTTCCCAGGATGGCCGCGATGCCGGGTGCGTGGCCGCAGACCGCCCGCGCGGCGGCGAGCAGGTCGGAGGCGTATTCGATCTCGGCGAAGGGGAACGCCATCCGCAGCACGCGGTCGAGGGTCTCCGCCCCGTCCGGGACACGCTCGCCTTCACGGGTGAGCAAACCCGCCGCATAGAAATGGACCTGCGTCACCGGGGTGGCGCTCGCTACGGAGGAATCACCGCGCAAGGTCGTCAGCGCTTGCGTGAGGATCTTCTGCAGGGATTCCACCGTCATCGTGGCCAGGTTCATGCCGGCCGTCCGGACTTCTTCCCGGGCTTTGCCGCCCGGCTGTACGGCGCACCAGTCCGCTTTGGTGGCACCGCTTTCGATGATCAATATCATATTGCAAAGATATCGCTTTTTTGAATTATTCCGTATCTTTGTAAGGATGTGAAAACAGAATCAACCACATAAATTCATTGTCATGGAAAAGAACGTCAAAAGACTTGCTTTCAAGATGAAGTTGAACCCCGGGTTCAAGGAAGAGTATCGGAAACGCCACGCCGGCCTCTGGCCCGAGATGCGCAAGATGCTCAAGGACAGCGGCGTAGGCAACTATTCCATCTTCCTCGACGAGGAGACGAACACCCTCTTCGCCTATCAGGAAGTGACCGGCGAAGGCGGTTCCCAGGACCTCGGAGGCGAGGAGATCGTGCAGAAGTGGTGGAAGTACATGCGGGACATCATGGAGGTGAATCCTGACGACTCCCCCATCTCCATCCCGCTCGAGCAGATGTTCTTCATGGAGTAGCGGAAGATCCGCCACGCCGTCACTCGACGGCGTGGAAGATCTCCGACCAGTCGGACAGACCCATCACGGACAGGTAGGGCGCGAACACCGCGTCCTCTTTTTCCGTACCCGCAGCCTGCCATACTTTCCATGCCGGCTTCACGCCGCCCGGCTCCGTTTCATCGTCCGGATAGCGGCGCAGGCCGATCTTGAGCCCGAATTCGCCCCGGTTGTCGAGCCAGGCGTGCCACTGCACGGCGTCGATGCCCTCCAGGGCTTCGATCTTCTTCCAAGCCCAGCAGGCGCCGGCGGCCTGGTCGCGCAGGTCCTCTTCGGAGTAGCTCGGTGAGTTCGTTCCGTTCTCGGACAGGAAGAGCAGGCGCTTGCCGCCCTTGTAGAAGTGCTCCGGATTGCGGATCCAGGCATCGATCACTTCCAGGTTCTTGAAAGTCAGGTATTTCGAATCCAGCGACCAGGTCGTCTTGGTGTCATCCTCCCAGAACCGCGGTGCCGCCAGGTTCTGCGGATACGGATGCTGTGCCACGCCCCACGGGAAGTCGCCCTCGGCGTTGGAGTAGCGGACATGGTCCTCGAGCATCGAACGGACCAGGAAGCCCTTCTCGTCCTCGGGCACCGTCCAGTTGTGCGTATACGAGCCCAGCACCCAGGCCTCGGGGTCGTACTGGCGCGCGATGTTCCAGGTCAGCCGCATCGACTTCTCGTAGGCGTCCATGTACAGTTCGTAGGGCTGTTCGCCCATGTTCGTCCATCCGATGCCGTAATCGACCTCGTTGTGGATGATCCAGTGGTTGATCCGGCCATGCTCTCCGGTGGAATACCGGTCGGCCAGGAAGGTAAGCACCGCCGCATAGGCGTTGCACGCCTCGGCCGTCGTCATGTTCGGCATCGAGTAGAAGCCGCCGTCGCAGTCGGGATGGCGGAACAAGGGTGTCAGCGCACGGTCGGCGCTGTACAGGTCGATGAGCGTGATGGCCGAGGTGATGACGCCGCGCTCCGTGCAGAACCGGAGGGTCTTGTCCAGGCGTGCGATGCGGTCGGCGTCGAAGTGCCAGGTGACACCGCCGTATTCATACGGAATGTCGTTGGGGCGTTCCTCCTTGAATATCAGACTGTTCAGATGGATGTTCACGGTAACGCTGCGGATCCCCATCGAGTCGATGTCGGCGGCGAAGCGGTTGGCGCTGAAGCCGCCGAGTCCCTTCTTGCCGGTCAATTCCATCTTTTCGGGCACACGCAAGGGCGTGACCTCGTCGGCATAACGGGCGTGCGAGCAGAGTTCCGGGCCATCCGTTCCCTGGCGCACCACCGCCCAGCGCGAAAGGGCGCGGTCATAGGTAACGCCGTCACGGACGACATAGCGGTCGAAACTCCGGCGGAAGTGCCGCAGGCAGAGCCGGACGGACGCGCCGTCGAGGTGCTGGGGATCGACATCTTCCCAGGGCGCCACCTCCACCAGGGAGCAGCGTCCGGCGGGCCGGCGGCCGCGGATCTTGACTTTGGTATCCGTGACGCGGACACGCTTCACCTCACCGGGATACGTCGTCGACAGGTAGGTGCTGAGCTGGTCGGCGCGGGCTTTCGCGGAGGCCATGCGGGCAGCCTTCGCCGTGGAATCCGAGCCCTCCGACATGGTCGGGAAGGCGATGTCCTGTGCCGGAAGGACAAAGGCGGTCAGCAGCAGGGCCGCCAGGGATGAGACAATTCTTTTCATGGGTATGCGGTTTTAATCAACGTCATGGAAGATTTCGTTCCAGTCTTTCAGGCCCATCACTTCCAGATACGAGGCGAAGACCTCGTCCTCCCGGTCCGTACCGGCCGCCTTCCAGACATACCAGACGGGCTTCTCGCCGCCGGGGAACGTCTCGTCGTTCGGGTAGCGGCGCATGCCGATCCGCAGACCGAATTCGCCGCGATCGTCGATCCAGGCGTGCCACTGGATGGCATCGATGCCCTCCAGCGCCTCCACCTTCTTCCAGGCCCAGCAGGCGCCGGCCGCCTGGTCGCGCAGGTCCTCCTCGGAATAGCTCGGGGAATTGGTGCCGTTCTCGGACAGGAAGAGCAGACGCTTGCCGCCCTTGTAGAAGTGCTCCGGATCGCGGATCCACCGGTCCACGACCTCCAGGTTGGAGAACGTCACGTATTTCGTGTCCATCGAGAAGGTGGATGCGTCGTCCTCCGCCCAGAAGCGCGGTGCGGTCAGGTCCTGCGGATACGGATGGCAGGCGACGCCCCACGGGAAGTCGCCTTCGGCTGCGCTGTAGCGCAGGTTGCGTTCGAGCATCTCCTTCGGTTTGAAGCCGTTCTCCCCCGCCGTCCAGTTGTGCGTGTAAGAGCCCAGCACCCAGGCATTCTGGTCGTACTGGCGGGCGATGTTCCATGTCATGCGCATCGACTTCATGTAGGCGTCCATATACACCTCGTAGGGCTGCACGCCCATGTTCGTCCAGTCGGCACCGTAGTCGACCTCGTTGTGGATGATCCAGTGGTTGATCCGGCCATGCTCCCCGCCGGAGTAGCGGGAAGCCAGGAAATCGAGCACCGCGGCGTAGGCATTGACCGCGGCCGGCTCCGTCATGTTCGGCATCGAATAGAAGCCGCCGTTACAGTCGGGATGGCGGAACAGCGGCGTCAGCGCAGGATCGGCGCTGCGCAGGTCGATGAGCGTGATGGCTGAAGTGATGATGCCCCGTTCGGTGCAGTACCGGAAGGTCTCGTCGAGCCTGGCGACGCGGTCGGCGTCGAAGTGCCAGGTGACACCGCCGTATTCATACGGAATGTCGTGGGGACGTTCTTCCTTGAATACCAGGCTGTTCAGGTGGATGTTCACCGTGACGCTGCGGATGTCCAGCGAATCGAGGTCCGAAGAAAAGCGGTTGATCCGGAAGCCTCCCATGCCCTTCTTGCCGGTCAGCGCCATCTTCGGTGCGGAATGCACCGGAGCCGCCACATCGGCGTAGCGGGCATGCGAGACCGGTACGAGGGTGCCGTCAGCGTCGCGGCGGACGATCATCCAACGCGACAGGATGCGGTCGTAGGTCGCACCGTCGGGAAGGACGGCCTTGCGGGCAACCTTCTTCGCGAAGCACCAGGGACGGCGTAAGGGGATCGCTTCCCCTTCGAAGGAACCGGGGACGACGTCCTGCCAGGGCGCGACTTCCACGAGGAAGAAGGGTCCCTTCCCGCGGAGCCGGCCACGGACGCGTACCGCATCGGCTCCGACCGAAACCTTCTTCATCCGGCAGGGGTAGGTTTCCTGCAGATAGGATTCGAGGCCCCCGGCAAGGACTTTCTTGCGGGCTTCCGCCGCCATGGCGGCCTCGTGGGCCGCCTTCTCCCCGGCGGTCATCGCACGGAGCCCCACCTTCTCCAGGACGAGCTTCGCGCCGCTCTGCATCCCGAAATCGATGCGGAGCACGTCACCGGCGGCACCCCAGCCGTAACGGCCGGCCACCTCCCGCAGGTTCACCGCATAGGTACGGGTCTTCCGGTCGACCGTCCCGTCCAGCGTGGGGATGTTCATCGAACGGTTACCGGAGATCGGGGAGAAATACAGCTGCATGGCATTGACCATCTGGGAAGCCGTGTACTCGAAGGTGAGCACACAGGCATCGTCATCGACGGCCCGCGTCAGGGGCAGAAAGTGGACAAACGGGTCACCGCCGGTGGTAACGACCTCCCAGCGGCCACCGCCCAGGTCCGTCACGCGCAGGTCGTGCGCGGTCGCAGGATCGAACCGGAGGAGGGCCTGCGGCTCCTGGCCGGCAGCGGCGAAGACCGCCATGAGGACGGCTGCCACGGACGCAATCATTTTTTTCAACATATATCGGTTATCAGTTTATCCTGAGAGGATCAGTCCAGGAAGATTTCATCCCAGTCGGAAATGCCGATTACCTTTTTATACGGCTCGAACACTTCGTCTTCCTGTTCCGTCCCGGCTGCCTGCCAGACATACCAGGATTTCTTCTTGCCGTACGGGTCGTTGGGGTCGGTGCCGTACTTGCGGAAGCCGATCCGCAGGCCGAATTCCTGCTCGTGGTCGAGCCAGCCGTGCCACTGGATGGCGTCGATGCCGTCCAGCGCCTGCACCTTCTTCCACACCCAGCAGGCGCCGGCGGCCTGGAGCGCCTGGTCTTCGTCGCTGTAGGTAGGGGTGTTGGTGCCGTTCTCGGACAGGATGACGAGGCGCTTTTCCTTGCCCTGGTAGAAGTGCTTGGGATCGCGCGCCCACTTGTCGTACACTTCCAGGTTGTAGAAGGTCACGTACGGGGTGTCCATCGACGTCGTGAGGCCTTTGTCATCGATCCAGAAGGCCGGACGGGTCAGGTCGCGCGGGTACGGATGGAAGGCCACGCCCCACTGGAAGTCGCCCTCGGCGTCCGTATACGCCAGGAGGTCGTCCAGCTGCGAGACAACGGCGTAGTCCTCATCGATCTTCGTCCAGTTGTGGGTGAAGGAAACCAGCACCCAGGCGGCGGGGTCATACTGCCGTACGATATTGTAAACCAGCCGCATCGACTTGATGTAGGTATCCATGAAATACAGCCGCGGCTGCTTCTCGCCCATGTTCGTCCAGGTGGTGCCGGCGTCGATCTCGTTGTGCATGATCCAATGCCCGATCCGGCCCCGGTTGCCCATGCCGTTGTACCGGCTGCACAGGAAGTCCATCACGGCGGCATAGTGGATCACGCCTTCGGGCGTCGTCATGTCAGGCATCGCATAGTAGCCGCCCGTGCATTCCGGATGGGTGAGCCGCTGCGTCATGGGATCGCTGTTGCGGCCGTCCTGGGGGATCAGCACGATGCCGATGGGTACGGCGCCCTCGCGCTCGTACTGGTACATGACATTGTCACGGTGGGACGCCTGCGCATCCACGATATTGTACCGCTCGTTCGCATAGATATACTCGGAAGTACCGTAAACGGGGGTCGGCGCCAGGTAGTCGTTCAGGCACATGTTCATGGTGGCGCTCTTGGCACCCAGATCCTTGATGTCGTTCTCGCCGTTCAAGATGCCGACGCCGCCCACGCCCTTCTTGGTCGGGAAGGGGTTCGGACCCGGGTCGGAGACCTGGGCGACGATGTCGGCGTAGCGGCCGCGGGAGACCAGTTCGGGAGTCTCACCGTCCTTCAGGATGGCCCATTTCGAGAGGAGCCGGTCGTACTTCACGCCGTCCACCTCCGCATAGCGCGGCAGTTCGACGCGGAAGGCAGCCTCTTTCAGGGCCGTCGTGTGCTTGTGGGTCGCCGGACGGGTCACGTCCATCCAGGGCGTGACTTCGGAAAGGAGGAAGGACCCCTCCCCGTCACAGGTCCCCTGGATGATGACTTTCGATGTCGTCACCTCCACCTGCGTCACCTTCGAGGTATATTTGGCGCTGAGATAGGCCTTCAGTTCATCGGCCAGGTGCCCGTGGTCGGCCATCCGCTCCTCCTTGGCTTTCTCCGCGGCAGCCTCTTCCTCGGTCAGCGCGCGGAAGCAGATCTTGCGGAGCTGGATGGTGATGCCCGGGTTGCCGCCGAAGTCCATCCGCAGCCAGTCGCCGGAGCCGCCCCAGGCATAGTCTTTCCGTTGGTCGACAAGATTGTATTCAATGGAATTCCAATTGGTTCCGTTGGAAGGCAGCGTTCCGGTGAAGCGGGAGCGTTCCTGCGCCTCAGGCGGTCCGAAGAAGAGCTGCAGATTGTCCAGGATGCCCTGCTTGGTGGAGTACTCGAACGAGAGCACGCAAGCCTCGTCCGCCAGGGCCTTGGTGAAGGGGTGGAGGCGGATGTACGGGTCATTACCGGTGGTCACGAGGGTGGTGACGCCGGACGTTGCATCATAGGTGCAGGTGATGTCGTGGGCACTGGACGGGTTGAACTGCAGGTATTCGACGGTCGGTACGGTTTCCTGTTCGGGCTTGGGCGTAGGCGTCGTTCCGCCACCCGGCGCAGGTGCCGGCGGGGTTTCCACATTCTTTCCGCAGGCGGCAAGCGCCAGCAGGACGACAATCAGGAGACTCTTTATCTTCATGGACAAATCAGTTATTTACCAAGCAAGATAGCGTTTTTTTTCTATCTTTGCAACTATGGAAAACACATTCGACCTGATCAAAGCCATCGAAATCTTCGCCCTGGTCACCGGCATTCCCTACATGGTGCTGGAGGTGATGCAGAAAAAGACGATGTGGTACTTCGGCCTGGCCACCGGGGCGGCCTGTGCCTATTCTTTCGGCGTCCAACACCTGTGGGCATCCATGGGGCTGAACATCTACTATGTTTTCATGTCCCTGTGGGGACTCTACCGCTGGCACAAGGACGAACAGCGCCTCCGCGAGGAGCGTGACAAGGGCCTCACCGACGCCACGATCCACCTCGCGCGCCTGGACCGCCGGACGCTCCTGACGACCATCGCGGTCTTCGTGGCCGGCACCGCCCTGCTGATCGGGCTCCTGCACCTGCTGCACGACAGCGAGAGCAGCATGGATGCGACCGTCACCGTCATGAGTGCGCTGGCGATGTGGTGGCTCGGCAAGGCTCACCCGCAGCACTGGCTGATCTGGATCGTGGCAGACACCCTCCTTACCGTCCTGTGCCTGTCGCAGGGCATGTACTGGATGGCCGGCTTGTATCTGTTCTACACGGTCGCCGCCGTCTACGGATACTTCCACTGGCGCAGGAACGGCGCCTACATCGACTTGGCTGAACCCGAAAAAAACTGATCCGAATATGAAACGGCACTTGCTGCATCTGGCCGCCTGTGCGGCACTCCTCCTGGCCGGCGGCCTCCTTTCCGCCCAGGAAATCGTTTACACCGACGCCGCGGCTTTCCCGCTCTATGGGAAGGCGCTGGACGGCTCGGCACCGCACTACGGACGGCTTCCGGCCGCCCTGGAAAGCGAGTTGAAGGAGCTTGGACGCACGCCCGTCTGGGATCTCGGGCGTGATGCCGCGGGCCTGTTCCTCCGCTTCCGCTCCGACTCGCCCGTGATCAAGGCGCGCTGGACGAACCTCTACGGAGCGCGGATGAACCACATGACGCCGACGGGCAGCAGCGGTCTCGACCTCTACATCCTCGACGGAAAGGAATGGCGCTTCGCCGGTTCCGGCCGGCCGACGGGAAAGATCTCTTCCGATGAGCTGATCCTGGACAACGCGGACGGGACGATGCACGAATACATCCTCTACCTGCCGCTCTACGACGGACTGGAGAAACTGGAGATCGGCACGCGCGAGGGTTCGGTCATCGAGGGGCCGGCGGTGCCCTGGCCGGCCAAGGAAGGGAAGGTCGTCATGTACGGCACCAGCATCCTGCAGGGGGGCTGCGCCAACCGTCCGGGCATGGCGTTCACGTCCATCATCAGCCGGCGGCTGGGCTGCGAGGTCGTCAACCTGGGCTTCAGCGGCAACGGACAGCTGGACGCTCCCATCGCGCGGCTCATGGCGCAGGTGGAGCACCCCGCCGTTTTCGTGATGGACGAGGTGCCCAACTGCAACGCCGACCGGATCGATGAAAAAGGCGAGCAGTTCTTCCGGATCCTGCGCGACGCGCACCCCGACGTGCCCGTCGTCTTCGTAGAGAATCCGCTGTACACGCACATGGAATACAACCGCAAGATGCATGATGAGGTCATTTCCCGGAACGCGGCGCAGAAGCGTCTGTTCCAGAGGCTCAAGAAGGCGGGCGAGAAGCGCATCTACTATGTTCCCGCCGACAAACTCATCGGCACGGACGGAGAAGCCACCATTGACGGGGTCCATTTCACCGATCTGGGAATGATCCGGTACGCCGACGTTCTCACGCCCCTGCTCCGGAAACTGACCCGATAAGAGGATCTATCGGTTTGCTGAGCATCGCGGCAAGCGGCAGTCACCTGCCGGAAGGTTCCGTTCGCTTCCGCTCACTCCATCCCTCCCAACGTCTCCTGCGTCATCGCTTCGCGATAACTTGTATCCGTCGGGCCCCTCCCTCTAACGTGTCCGAGGGTGGACACGCCTTCCTTGAGGTTGACTGCCGCCTGCTGGCTTTGTAACTGTCCTGGATGGCCCGGATGTCCATATGGTCCACGAAGGCGTTCAACCCAAGAATACGAAAAGAGCAGCCGGAAAACCAGCCGCTCTCATTCTTCGTATCGGAACCGGAGGCTTACTCAGCCTTGCCGTCGGAACCGAGGACGTCGACGATCTTGTGCTCGTAGAGCTTCTTCATCTCGTCGCGGGCAGGTCCGAGGTACTTGCGCGGATCGAACTCGCTGGGCTTCTCGGCCAGGACCTTGCGGACAGCCGCCGTCATCGCCAGACGGGAGTCGGAGTCGATGTTGATCTTGCAGACCGCGCTCTTGGCAGCCTCGCGGAGCTGCTCCTCGGGGATACCGACCGCGTCAGGAAGCTTTCCGCCGTACTTGTTGATGATGTCGACATACTCCTGGGGAACGGAAGAAGAGCCGTGGAGGACGATCGGGAAGCCGGGAAGCTTCTTCTCGACCTCGTGCAGGACGTTGAAGGCAAGCGGCGGAGGAACCAGGCGGCCCGTCTGCGGATCACGCTTGCACTGCTCGGGTTTGAACTTGTACGCACCGTGGGAGGTACCGATGGAGATGGCGAGGGAATCGCAACCGGAACGGGTGGCGAACTCGATCACTTCCTCGGGCTTGGTGTAGTGCGACTCCTCGGCGGAGACCTCGTCCTCGACACCGGCCAGGACACCCAGCTCAGCCTCGACCGTCACGTCGTGGGCGTGGGCGTACTCGACGACCTTCTTGGTGAGGGCGATGTTCTCCTCGAACGGCAGGGAGCTGGCATCGATCATCACGGAAGAGAAACCGTAGTCGACGCAGCTCTTGCAGAGCTCGAAGGAATCACCGTGGTCGAGGTGCAGGCAGATCTGGGGATGCTCCCATCCCAGTTCCTTGGCATACTCGACAGCACCCTGGGCCATGTACTGGAGGAGGGTCTGGTTGGCGTAGTTGCGCGCGCCCTTGGAGACCTGCAGGATCACCGGGGATTTCTTCTCGGCGCAGGCCTGGATGATGGCCTGGAGCTGCTCCATGTTGTTGAAATTGAACGCAGGGATCGCATAGCCTCCCTTCACCGCCTTGGCAAACATCTCTCTGGTGTTGACAAGACCCAAATCTTTGAATGAAACCATAATTTGAGTATTAATAATTTGTTCTTATTTCAGCTCAATCCGGGTAAAACCCGCTGCAAAAGCCATGCAAATTTAGTCATTTTTTCCTATTAGCGAAACATATTTCCGCAGGACCTTTCCGCGCCGTCCGGTCTCGACGACGAAGGGCATCATGCTGAGGTCGAAGGTCTCGAAAAGACGGGAGGCCAGCTCCGGCGATCCGGCCAGCAGTTCGTCCATGTCCACGGCCATCACGCGCCTGCGCGGCCGGTGTGTCCGCGAGAGCGAATCCGCGGCAGCGAGGACGGCCGAACAGTCGCCGCAGCCCGGCGTATGGAAGATGAGCCACCCGCCCCGGCGGCGGAAGGCGTTCCAGCCCGGGAGGGGCAGGCGCGGGATCCGCGTGCCGACCGGCGTCCGGGACAGCAGGTCGTCCAGCCAGCGGGCCATGCCGACGACCTTCAGCGAATCGTCGGCGGTACGCCAGACATCCCCGCGCGAGAGGATGTAGCCGGACAGGAAGGCAGGGGCGGCCTGCTTGAACCCCTCGTCGCGACGGGAGGCCAGGTAATAGAGCAAATCCCCTTCCAAGTGCTTGAAAGAGAGCGTGTCTCCCTTCGCCAAGGTGCGGTCTTCCAGCAGGGCGGCCACCGACAGGACCTCGCCGGCGAGCTTCTCCGCCCCGGCGGCGGAGACATCCTCGGAAGCGGCCGCGAACAGGCGGTCGAACAGGTCGGCGCTCTCCGCGCCGCCGTAGGTGTATTCCGGTTCGGAAAGATGCAGCTGAAGCAGTTGCAGGAGGGAGGGCGGGTCGAGGTTCCGGCCGACGATCGTCCCCCGGCCGTCGACCAGGAAGACTTTCGGCGTGGAAAGGACGCCGTATTTGCGCGGGTAGTCCGAGGCGACCTCCGGATCCCACAGGTGGAAGAAGCGGGTGGCAGGTGCGTCGATGTTCCATTTCTCGCGGCGCCAGGCCGCCCAGCTCGCCTCGTCGGCCCCCGTGTAGACGGCGTAGAAATCGACCGGATAATTCCCTTCCGACAGGATACGGCGCAGCAGCACCGATTCCGCCCGGCACTTCACGCAGCCGGTATCATAGAAATAGAGGACGGAAAGCCGGCCGTGCGGCGCCACGTTCACCACGGCGCCCAAGGTGTCCAGCAGGTCCATCGCAGGGGCGGGTGCGCCGAGCAGGGACTGCCGGTTGAATTCGGCGAAGACCTTCGCTTCCATCAGCTGCGCGTCGTCGCGCATGGCGGCCTTCCCGGGAGCGAACCACTTGTCTGTCAGATGGATGGCGACCGCCTCGTCGCCCATGAGGGGAGACTGGCGGTAGTGGTCGTAAATGCGCTGGGCGATCCGTGCCCGGAGCGACGGCTGGGAAGCCGCCTCCAGCAGCAGGTCGCATTCCTGTATCTTCACGGGGATGCTCTCCCCTTCCAAGGTCGCGAGATACAGGTCGAGACGGTCGTCCACTTCCTTCCAGCGCGTGGTGTCCACCTGTGCGGAAGAAGCGGCGGCCGCCGGAAGAAGGGTGGCCGCAAGCAGCGTCAGGACGGTCAGGAAGCGTCTCATTCCACGTCCGGCAGCACGACGCCGGCGGGGATGAACTGTGACAGGTCGCCATGGTGGCGGACCACGTCGCGGACGGCGGACGAGGAGATGTGCGAATACTCCTGCGATGTCGGGATAATGATCGTCTCGATCTCGGGTGCCAGGTGCCGGTTGGCATCGGCGATGGCCTGTTCGTTGTCGAAGTCGGTCATGTTCCGGACGCCGCGGACGATGTGCCGGATGCCCATCTCGCGGCAGATGTCCACCGTCAGGCCGTCGTACTGGATGACGGAAACCCCTTCCATCCCCCGGGTGGCCTGGGCGATGATGTCGAGCCGCTGGTCGACCCGAAAGAAGCCGCGCTTGTCCTGGTTGACGCCCACGGCGACGACGACCTCATCGAACATCGTGAGCGCGCGCGTCAGGATGTTCAGGTGGCCGGAAGTGAACGGATCGAATGACCCGGGAAACAGTGCTTTTCTCATTACAGTTGCCAGTCTATAGGTGTCTTGTGCTCCGCGAGGAGGATTTCATTCGTCTTGGAAAAATGGCGGCACCCGAAGAAGGCGCCCCGGGCCAGCGGCGACGGGTGGGCGGCCTCCAGGACATGGTGCCGGGTGGTGTCGATCAGTTCCCGCTTGCTGCGGGCGAAATTGCCCCAGAGCAGGAAGACGACGCCTTCCAGGTGGGTGGAGATGTAGCGGATCACGGCGTCGGTGAACGTCTGCCAGCCGATCGCCCCGTGCGAGGCGGGCGAGCCGGCGCGGACGGTCAGGATCGCGTTGAGCAGGAGCACCCCCTGGCGCGCCCACGGCTCCAGGTTGGGGCTGCCGCTCATGCGGACGCCGCAGTCGGTCTCGATCTCACGGAAGATGTTCTTCAGGGAGGGCGGCGCGGGGACCGAATCCGGGACGGAGAAGCACAGGCCCATCGCCTGGCCGGGACCGTGGTAGGGATCCTGTCCGAGGATCACCACTTTCACCTGGTCGACCGGGGTCAGTTCAAAGGCCTTGAAAATGTCGCGTCCGGGCGGATAGATCCGCTCCCCCGCCGCCTTTTCGGCATGCAGGGTGCGCGCAAGCGCCGCAAAGTAGGGTTTCTCGAACTCACTTTGCAGCGCTTCCTTCCAGCTTTGTTCCATGCGTACGTCCATGAGAACAAAATTAAGAATAATTTCAGAATATCTGCGCGATCACGTCATCGATCGTTTTCACGTAGAGGAACGTCAGGCCTTCGACATAGATGGGCTTGATGTCTTCGATGTCCTTCCGGTTCTCCTCGGAGAGCAGGATCGTGTGGACGCCGGCCCGTTTCGCGGCGAGGATCTTCTCCTTGATGCCGCCCACCGGCAGCACACGGCCGCGCAGGGTCATCTCGCCCGTCATCGCGATGCCGGACTTCACCTTCTCGCCGCGCAGGGCGGACACCATCGAACTGACCATGGTGATGCCTGCGGAAGGGCCGTCCTTCGGCACGGCGCCTTCGGGCACGTGTACGTGCAGGTCCTTGGCGGCGAATGTCTCCGCATCCATCTTCGCGAGCGCAGGGTGCGCCTTGATGTACTGGTATGCGATGGTGGCGGACTCTTTCATCACGTCGCCCAGGTTGCCGGTCATCGTCATCACGCCCTTGCCGGCGCTCACGGAACTCTCGACGAAGAGGATTTCCCCGCCCATCTGGGTCCAGGCCAGGCCCGTCACCACGCCGGGGGCTTCGTTGCCCTTCTGCAGGTCGTGGAAGGCGGTCGGAAGGCCCAGGTACTCCTTCAGGTGCGCAGGCTTGATCACGGTCGGCCAGTCCTGCCCGAGGGCGATCTTCTTGGCCGTCACGCGGGCGATCTTGGCGATCTGCTTCTCCAGGCCGCGGACGCCCGACTCGTGGGTGTATTCGTCGATGACCTTCTCCAGGGCCGCCTTGTCGATGCGCAGGTCCTTCTTGCCGATGCCGTGTTCCTCGAGCTGCTTCGGGACGAGGTAACGCCGGGCGATCTCCATCTTCTCTTCGGCCAGGTAGCCCGTCACGTTGATGAGCTCCATCCGGTCGAGCAGGGCGGCCTGTACGGTGGACGTGGTGTTCGCCGTCGTGATGAAGAGCACGTCGGAGAGGTCGTAGTCGATATCGAGGTAGTTGTCGTGGAAGGCGACGTTCTGCTCGGGGTCGAGCACCTCCAGCAGCGCGGAGGACGGGTCGCCCTTGAAGTCGGCGCCCACCTTGTCGATCTCGTCCAGGACGATGACGGGGTTGGACGTGCCGGCCTTCGCGATGCCGTTCAGGATCCGGCCCGGCAATGCGCCGATGTATGTCTTGCGGTGGCCGCGGATCTCCGCCTCATCATGCAGGCCGCCCAGGGCGATCCGCACGTATTTCCGCCCGAGGGCACGGGCAATCGACTTGCCGAGGCTGGTCTTGCCCACGCCGGGAGGGCCGTACAGGCAGAGGATGGGCGACTTCATGTTGCCCTTGAGCTTGAGCACGGCCAGGTACTCGATGATGCGGTCCTTGACCGTCTCCAGGCCGTAGTGGTCCTCGTCCAGGACCTTCTGCGCATGGACCAGGTCGAGGTTGTCCTCCGACTTCTCGCCCCACGGCAGGTCGAGCATGAACTCGATGTAGTTGTACTGGATGCTGTAGTCCGGCGAGGAGGGATTGTACTTCTCCAGCTTGGAGAGCTCCTTTTCGAACTGTTTCGCCACTTCCTCGGGCCACTTCTTGCCCTTCGCGCGGTTGCGCAGGCGGTTGAGGTCTTCGTCCTCATCCATGCCCAGCTCCTCCTGGATGGTCTTGAGCTGGTTGTTGAGGTAGTACTCGCGCTGCTGCTGGTCGATGTCGCTCTTCACCTTCTGGTTGATTTCCTGCTTGATCTTCAGGAGCTGGATCTGCGTGTCGAGGACGGTCAGCAGCTTCATCGCGCGGACCTTGATGTCCTCATAGCGGAGCAGGTCGGCCTTTTCGGAGAAGTTGTCGACCTCCACCGTCGTGGCGATGAAGTTCACCAGGAACGGCAGGTTGTCGATGGAACGCAGCGCGGTCACGGCCTCCTTCGGTGCGAAGGACGAGAACTTGAGGATGGTCGTCGCCTTTTCCTTCAGCGAGTCCATGATCACCTTGGTGCTGTTGTCCGGGTCGGGGATGACGTCCTCGAGGTACTGCACGCCCGCGGTGATGTACGGGTCGTAGGAATAGACCTGGGTCAGGGAGATCCGGCGGACGCCCTGGAGGATCGCCGTGATGGAGCCGTCGGGCATGTCAAGGGTCCGCACGAGGCGCGCGGCCGTACCGAAGGTGAAAAGGTCCTCCGCCTTCGGGTCTTCCACCGTCACGTCGTTCTGCGGGACGGCGCCGAGGAAGGAATCGCCCTTCTCGACGTCCTTCACCAGGCGGATGGACTTCTCGCGGCCGATCGTCACGGGGAAGATCATTCCCGGGAAGAGGACGGCATTGCGCAGCGCCAGGATCGGCAGGTGGTCCGGCATCTCGGAGATGTCGAAGTGGATCTGCTCTTCTCCCTGCACGACGGGGATGATGCTGACCTCCGCTCCGTCCGGAAGGAAAAACTGCTGGTTTTCTTTTTTATTGTTCGTATTCATATCTGTTTTTTTATCCGGTTGCGGGGCCGTCGGAGTGCACTCCCCTGCCAAATTGTCAGAAGGGGACACCGGGGCGGCCGCCGGGTGGATATGGTCAATCTCCGTGCCAGAGAAATCCGGCGCTTTTTGCACGAAGAATTTGCATTATGATTTTGATTATAAAAAAAATAAACCTATTTTTGCAGTCCCTAACTTGTTTGGAAAACTTTCATTAGCGTGATTTGACGTTTTAAACATAAAGAGTAATCAAATTATGACAAAGGCAGAAATCGTTAACGAGGTTGCAAAAGCGACCGGTATTGAGAAAATCGAAGTGCAGTCCGTCGTGGAAGCTTTCATGACGACCGTCAAAGATTCCATCATCCGCAAGGAGCCCGTTTATCTCCGCGGCTTCGGCAGCTTCATCATCAAGCACCGCGCCCAGAAAGCGGCCCGCAATATCACCCAGAAGACGACCATCTCCATTCCCGCGCATGACATCCCGGCTTTCAAGCCCGCCAAGGTGTTCGTCAACGCCGTCAAAGAGGAGAAATAATCCATAAATTATAATAACAATCTTATCCTTAAGCACTATGCCCAGCGGAAAAAAGAGAAAAAGACATAAGATGTCGACGCACAAGCGGAAAAAACGCTTGCGCAAGAATAGACACAAGAAGAAGTAAGCCCTCTTACGTGTCTGTCATTTTAGCAGGTTGCTAAAAGGAAAAGGCTGACCGGTGGTCCGGACAGCCTTTTTTGCATGAAACCATTGTAATTTCTATGGAGTCTGGACAAACAGAAAAAAACCTGATCGTCGATGTAACATCGACTGAAGTGAGGATCGCGCTGATGGAGAACCACCGGCTGATCGAACTCAACAAGGAGTCCAGCAAAGGGCACAGCTTTTCCGTCGGAGATGTCTATCTCGGGAAAGTGAAGAAGATCCTTCCTGCGCTCAACGCTGCCTTCGTCGACATCGGTGACAAGAAAGAGGCATTTGTCCATTACCTCGACCTGGGGCTCTATTTCAACGCCTTCGACGAATTCGTCCGGAAGAGCAATCCGAACACCGACTTGGGCCGCCTGTACGGCGGGATCAAGATCGGTCCCATCCTCGAGAAGGAAGGGCGGATCGAAAATGTCCTCAAGACGGGGCAGATGGTCATTGTGCAGATCGTCAAGGAACCGATCTCCACGAAAGGGTCAAGACTGACTGCGGAAATTTCTTTGGCAGGACGCAACATCGTACTGCTCCCCTTCGCCGAGAAGGTGAGCATCTCCCAGAAGATTTCTTCCAAGGAAGAGAAACGGCGGCTCGACACCCTCGTCAAGAGCATCCTCCCCAAGAACTACGGAGCCATCATCCGGACGGCGGCGGAGGGCAAGAATGCGGCGGTGCTCGTCGCCGAAGCCAAGTCCCTCATCGAGAAGTGGGAATCGTCCTGGAAGAAGATCGCGAAGTCCAAAGCGACCCAGCTGTTGTTCACGGAGTACAGCAAGACCACCACGATCCTCCGGGATCTCCTCAACGACACCTTCACGAACATCTACATCAACGATGAAGGCATCTTCGAGGAAACGAAGAAGTATATTTCCCTGATTTCGCCCGATCAGGAGAAGATTGTGAAGCTGTACGAAGGCAAGGAGCCGATCTTCGACCACTTCGAAGTCACGCGGCAGATCAAGAGCTCGTTCGGCAAGGTGGTGCCGATGAAGCAGGGCGCCTATCTGGTCATCGAATCGACCGAGGCGCTGAACGTGATCGATGTCAACAGCGGGATCCGCGCGAAGACGACCGACCAGGAGGAGAACACCTTCGAGGTCAACAAGATCGCGGCGGAAGAGATCGCCCGGCAGCTGCGGCTGCGCGATATGGGCGGTATCGTCATCGTCGACTTCATCGACATGGAGTCCGGCGAGCACAGGAACGAACTGCACAAGTACATGCAGGAGCTGATGGAGGATGACCGTGCCAAGCACAATGTCCTCCCCCTGACGAAGTTCGGCCTGATGCAGATCACGCGCCAGCGCATCCGCCCGGCCACGGAGATCAACACGACCGAGGTCTGTCCCGTCTGCCACGGCACGGGCAAGATCGCCTCGAGCCTGATCATCGACGAGGAGATCGAGCGGAAACTGACCTACTACGTCGAAAAGGGGCACAACGCCATCACGCTGAAGGTCAGCCCCATCCTGGGCTCCTACCTGACCCGGGGCGCATCGCTCCTCTCTGACAAGTCGTATCTGGGGAAATGGAAGAAGAAGTTCAAGTGCCGGCTCACACTGACCGAAGTCACGGACTTCTCCGTCCTGCAAAATGAATTGTATGACGAAAAAGGGGACAGGCTTGACGCCTGACCCTTTTTTTATTGTGGGCTAAGCCGCCCCCAAACCCCCGGCGGCCTTTCCGGCTCAACGACTTTGCCGGATCGGCAAAGTCCCGCCCCGGCCGGTCCGCTGATGCGGACGTGGGCTAAGCCGCCCCCAAACCCCTGGCGGCCTTTCCGGCTCCACGACTTTGCCGGATCGGCAAAGTCCCGCCCCGGCCGGTCCGCTGATGCGGACGGGGCTAAGCCGCCCCCAAACCCCTGGCGGCCTTTCCGGCTCCACGACTTTGCCGGATCGGCAAAGTCCCGCCCCGGCCGGTCCGCTGATGCGGACGTGGGCTATGCCGCCCCCAAACCCCCGGCGGCCTTTCCGGCTCCACGACTTTGCCGGATCGGCAAAGTCCCGCCCCGGCCCGATGATCTCTCTGTTCAACATCGGTAAACCCAGATCAGGACGAGATTATCCTCCTGACCGGTAAGTGATTATTAATCAGCAACTTCATTGATTTCCCTGCCCGATTTTCGAGGAGGGAGTATAAGCAAAGTACTGGCTATCACATTGTTAGCGGTCAGCGGGCATTGCACCAAGGATCATCGGCTCGTGAGCGGGAGAGGCCCGCAAGCGCAGCACAGTGGGAGGGATAGCCCCGAAGGGGCGTACCGTCCGAAGCACTCCCGGACGGCACGTGACGCGCAGAGAACAAGGCCGCCGGGCAAGGCGGCCGGGCGGGGTTATTTCCGGGAGGGCTTGCGGTCGAGGATGGAGCGGACGAAGGTCGTCAGCAGAAGCAGGACGGCCATGAAGAGACAAATCCGGCCGATCCAGTCGCCGTGGCGCACGAAGAAGGTCTGCGTGTCGTTCAGGCCGACCTTCCCGCACAGGAACGTCGACTCCCACCAGGGCGTCTGCGAAACGATGCGGCCCGAAGGGTCGATGATGGCCGAGATGCCCGTGTTGGCGCACCGGGCGATCCAGCGGCGCGTCTCGATCGCACGCAGGGACGAATAAGACAGGTGCTGGCGATATCCCGGCGTATTTCCCCACCATGAATCGTTCGTGATGACCGTCAGGAACCGGGCGCCTTTGCGGATGTACTCCGCGCAGTACTCCCCGTAGACGGATTCGTAGCAGATTGCGCATCCGAAAGGAACCTCACGCGTAACGACACCCGTGGAATCGAATTCCTGGTAATGCATCACCGACACCTCCTTCTGACCCAGGCAGCGGCCCATCACACCGCCGAGCAGGTCGTCGACCGGACGGAGGATCTTCGGATACGGCATGGACTCGACCCCCACGACGAGCTTGCTCTTGTGATAGACCTCCGTATTGCTGAACGCATTCCAGCGAAGCGCAGAATTGTAGGTATCATACCAGCCGGTCTGCGGGATTTCGCGGGCCGTGACGGTGGGACGGCGTTTGGACTCGTAGAAACGATGGGTAGTGGCGCCGACCAGCAAGTTCGCCTGCGGACGGCGGCCGAGGAACATCGACATGGTGGAATAGAACGGGTGCATGCCCAAGTCGTTCAGGTACATGCCGGACACGAATGTCTCAGGACCGATCAGAAGGTAAGCCGAGTCGGCAGGCACCTTGTTGAAGAGGGACATGAGTTCGACGACCTGCAAGTCCTGCGTCATGCCGCCGAACTTGTCGTACGGATTGATGTTCGGCTGTGCGATCAGGACATTGACGCTGTCCGCGTCGGAAGCAGCGGTTTCCCCGGGGGCCGGCATCACGCAAAGCGAGACCACCGGCGGAACGAACAGCAGTACGAGCGCGAGGGCGGTGCAGGACCAGCGGATCCGTGCAGAGACCTTCTCACGACCTTCCTTTGTGAGCAGCGGAAGCAGGGCGAACAAGCTCAGGTTCACCGCCCAGGCCCAGAGCGATCCGCCCAGCGTGCCGGTGAATTCATACCACTGGATCCAGTCCGTCGTACGCGCAAAGGCATTGCCCAGCAGCAGCCAGGGCCAGCTGATCTTCGCCCACGTGAGGTCGAAACGCTCAAACGCCACCCAGAGAGCCGCCAGGAAGAGATAGGGCAGGATTCCACGCAGGTGCTTCCGGCTCCAGCGGAACAGGGCGAACACGGCCGTCATCCGCAGGGCGTTGGCGACGACGGCGAAGATACCGCCACCCACCGTCGCATTGCAGACCCAGAAGGTCGTCGCGGCATTCCACACGGCGAAAGCCGCGAAATACCACAACCAGAACCGCTTCATGCCGGTGCGGAAAGCGATGTCTTCCGCCGCCAGCAACGGGATGAACGCAATCAGGATCAGGAAGCCCGTACCGGGCACAAGATAAGGAATGCTGGCCAACAGAGCGAAGAGGGCCAGCAAGAGAAGGATCTGTGTATTTCTGCTCATACTCAATCGGTGCGGTGTGTCAACGCACCATATCTATTTTCAGTTGTTGTATTCGATAGGTATCGCGGAAAAGCGTGACGAAAATGGTTACCTGGAAATGCTCGCCGCCCGCGACCAGGTCGCCCACCGCATACTTGGACTGCGCCTGCGAGGCACGGTGGCGGATGACGAAGGAACGCGGCGTGTAGCTCTCGAAGAAGGTCTTGAGGATCTGCCGCGCCTGAGCCCTGCTGGAATCGCTCGTCCGTGACATCACGGAAATCTCGAGGTTGTCCGCGAACCAGGCGGACAGTTTCTCCGCATCGCCGGCACCCAGGTAACGGCCGATCGGCACGAAGATTTCATAACCGTCCCCCTGTGCCCTTGCGCCCAGCGAAGCGAGCATCAAGGCACATACGGCGATTATTTTCATTACACGGCTCATAGCAAGCACATTATTTGCAAATACCGAGCCACTTTCTTATTTTTGCAACAAGAGATGAAGATCACGTTGCTGACAGTCGGGAAGACCGACATCGGTTGGGTCAGGGAGGGGCTGGAGACCTATGTCGCCCGCCTCCGTCACTATGTCCCGGTCGAACTGCACGAGATTCCGGAGCTGAAAAACGTCTCCTCCCTCACGCAGGCACAGATCAAGGAGAAGGAAGGAGAACGGATCCTCGCCGTCGTTAAGCCCGCCGACACCGTCCTGTTGCTGGACGAGGCCGGAAAGGAGTACCGCTCGGTGGAATTCGCCCGTGAAATCGAACGTCGGCTGTCGGCCGGCAAGAATCTTGTATTCGTAGTCGGCGGCGCCTACGGTTTTTCCGACGCAGTGTACCGGCGCGGCGACGGAAAGGTTTCCCTTTCGAAGATGACCTTCTCGCACCAGATGGTGCGGGCCGTCTTTGCCGAGCAGCTGTACCGTGCGTTCACGATCCTCCGCGGCGAACCCTATCACCACGAATGAACGGAAACAGGATGAAGAGATTCGGCATCATAGATTTCCTGATCCCGGGGCTGGTTGCCGCGGCGCTGGTCCTGCTGGGCCTGTCGCTGGCGGTAGACCGGCGGACCGGCGACCACCGAGAAAGCCGCCGAGAAGATGGGCCGCGCCCTCGAAAAGCGGATGGCCATCCTCGACGGATATGCCGCACAGGCCCTCGTTCCCGGCCAGGACGACTGGCTCGGCCATCTCGACCTGCCGGAGGACATGGTGCTTTACCGCTACATCGAAGATACGCTGCAGTCCTGGAAAAACCAGTTCCCTGTGGCGAATGACGACATTGCCACACGGATGGTGTTCCAGACCATCGCCCGGCCGCGGAAGAGCCTCGTCTCCCCCCTCACCCGGATCGGCGAGATCCCGTCCTTCGAGAACTATGGAGCGAAATGGTATGTCGTCAAGGCCTATGTGCAAGGCACCCGGAAGATCATCGCCGGCCTGGAGGTCCTGAATACCCTGGACGAACGTTCCGGCGGCGGGGCCAGTCCCCTCCTGCACATGCGTCGCGGCCTCACGGTGATGCCGCTCTCGCAGAACGGAGGTGTCACCGTCTCCCTCCAGGGCGAACCGCTGTTCAAAGTCGTCGACAACGCCTCGTCCTACCAGCCGTCGAGCATCCACTCCGCCCTGCTGTGGTCCGCCCTGCTTTTCGTCATCCTGGCGGCCTTCCTGTTCCTGAGCAAGAAACGTACGTTGGGCCGGCTGCTGACCGTCCTGGGGGTCCTGACGGTGATCATGTCCATTGCCTACCTGCGCGGCCGTTTCCTCAAGGACAGTTCCGTCCTGTTCTCGCCGGCGATCTTCGCCGACGGGGCCTTCTTCAGTTCGCTGGGCACGGTGCTGCTGGTGTCCCTGTACATCTGCCTGGTCGTCTGCTGCATCTTCATCACGCGCAAGGACATCTTCCGGCGGATCCTCCGGAGCGCCCATCCCCGGGGCGGCATGTACCTGTTCGGGATCTGCGACCTGGCGCTGACCGCCGCCGTCGTCGTGTTCACGGGCATGATCTTCCGGAGCATCCTGAACAACTCGAACATCAACCTCGAACTCTACAAGCTGAACGAGCTCGACCTCTTCAGCCTGATTACCTATATTGACGTCATCGCCCTGCTGATGATGGTCCCGCTCCTCATCCAGATGCTGCTGCCGATCCTGAAAGAGCTTTTCGGCATCCGGCACGACGCCTTCTCCATCCGGGGCCGCATCGTGCTCGCCGCCATCTTCGCCGGCTACCTCGTCATCACCGCCGGTGTGCTTGGATTCCGGAAGGAGCAGAACCGGGTGCAGGTCTGGGCCAACCGGCTGGCGATGGACCGCGACATCAGCCTGGAACTGCAGCTGAGGATGGCGGAAGACAAGATCGCCTCCGACCAGGTGATCAAGAGCCTCTCCCGCATCCGGTCTTCGAACAACCTGGTGATGAACCGGATCCGGGAGAACTACCTGTTCCGGATCCTGCAGGACTACGACTTGACCGTCGAACTCTTCCGGGACAACGATCCGGACGAAAAGGGGATGAACTACTATTACAGCGTCATTTCCAGCGGCAAGCCGATCGAGGAAGGCTCCCATTTCCTCTATATGCGTGACGCGGGCGGGCACAACGTCTATGCCGGGAACTTCACCTTCTGGGACGAATGGAACGGCCTTGCGCGCATGCTGGTGACCATCTCGCCGAAGTCGAACCGCGAAGACCGCGGATTCGCCAGCCTGCTGGGCTTCTCCGCGCCGGGGCAGGTCCTCATTCCGGCCCGCTATTCCTACGCCAAGTACATCGACAGCAAGCTGACGACATACAAAGGCAGCTATGCCTACCCGACGCTGATGGACAACGCGACCCACACCGTCCTCACCGGCGCGAACATCAGTGTCCTGCGCATCGGCGGCTACACGCACTTCGTCAATGTGGTGTCGGACGACGAGATCATCTTCATCTCGCGTCCCAAGAACGACGACTTCAACTACCTCGTCGCCATCCTCTTCCTCACCCTCGTGCTGTTCTTCTGCCTGTCGACCCTCACCCTCACCCGTGACCGCGTCCACAAGCAGGAACGCAACTATTTCAAGGGGCAGATCAGCACGGCGATGCTGCTCGGCCTGATCATGACCCTGATCGCCCTGGCCGCCTTCAGCGTGATCTTCGTATACAAGCGTAACAATGCCAACCTGCGCTACTCGATGGTAGACAAGGTGAACTCCCTCCAGACGATGCTGCAGTCGCGCAGCCGATTCATGGTCGACTACCGGGAGTGGCAGCAGCAGGAGACGATGAACGTACTGGAAGACATCAGCAGTACGATGAGGTCCGACATCACCCTCTACACCGTCCGGGGCAAGGAGTTCATGTCCTCCACCCCGGAGGTCTTCGAGCGTATGCTGCTGGGGACCCGGCTCAACGAAGACGCCTACGAGAACATCGTCTACCTGAAGCGGCGGTATTTCATCAACCGCGAGAAGATCGGCGAGCGGAAAGTCTATTTCCTCTACGCGCCCCTCTTCAACGCGCAGGGGAAGATGATCGCCATCCTGAGCTCCCCGTATACGGACGAGAGTTTCGACTTCAAGTCGGAAGCCATCCTCCATTCGGCCACCATCGTCACCATCTTCCTGATCCTGCTGCTGATCGCCCGTTTTGTGATGGTCAGCGTCATCGACCGGATGTTCAAACCGATCTCCGAGGTCGGAAAGAAGATGAACGCCGTGGACATCGGCAACCTGGAATACATCGTCTACGAGCGTGACGACGAGGTATCCAGCCTCGTGCGGGCCTACAACCTGATGGTACACGACCTGTACGAGAGTACGCGGCAGCTGACCCAGGCGGAGCGTGACAAAGCCTGGGCGACGATGGCGCGGCAGGTCGCCCACGAGATCAAGAACCCGCTGACGCCCATCAAGTTACAGATCCAGCGCCTGATCCGGATGAAAAAGAGCGGCAACCCCGCCTGGACAGAGCGGTTCGACGAAGTGTCCGAGGAGGTGCTCCGGCAGATCGACTTGCTGGCCGACACGGCAAACGAATTCTCCACCTTCGCCAAGCTGTACACCGAAGAGTCGGTGGAGATGGACCTCGACCAGCTGCTGCAGGAGGAGATCCACCTGTTCGACAGCCGGGAGAACATCACGTTCTCCTACATGGGACTCGCCGGCACGAAGGTCGTCGGGCCGAAACCGCAGCTGACCCGCGTGGCCGCCAACCTGATCAGCAATGCCGTGCAGGCCATCGAGAACGAGCAGGAAGAGCAGGCGGCCCGCGGAGAGACTCCGTTCCAGGGGCAGGTGCAGGTGTCACTGCGCCACTCGTCGAAAGACGGGTTCTACGATATCGTCTTCGAGGACAACGGCCCCGGCGTCAGCGACGAAAACCGGTCGAAGCTCTTCACACCGAACTTTACGACCAAGCAGAGCGGAACGGGACTCGGCCTGGCGATCTGCCGCAACATCCTCGAAAAAGTCGGCGGCGACATCCGCTATTCACGTTCCTTCTCCCTGGGCGGCGCCTGCTTTACCGTCCGGGTTCCCAAGCCTGGCAAACTATGAAACGATCTCTCAGCAAGTTACGTTCGAGCCTCCTCGCCCTTTTGACTGCGTTCCTCCTCCCCTGCGGACTCCGCGGGCAGGAAGTGCAGGTACAGGATCGTCCCGCCACTGCACCCACCTTGTCGTGGCGGCCGCATTTCCTGTCGGACGACGCCTCCGGCTTCGTAGTCGTCACCGACGTCGCCCCGGACGTCCTGCAGGAGATCCGCTATTTTTCCACCTACAACTTCGTCGGAGCACGGATCGACGGCTACCTGGAGCCGGTCGCCCTGCTTACGCGGGAAGCGGCCGAGGCCCTGAAAAAAGCCAGCGACATCCTTTCCGCACAGGGATACCGCCTGAAGATCTTCGATGCCTACCGCCCGCAGAGCGGCGTGGACCATTTCAAGCGCTGGGCGCGCGACCCCTCCGACACCCGCATGAAACCCTGTTTCTATCCCGATGTCGACAAGTCGCAGCTTTTCGTACGGGGATATGTCGCCTCACATTCGGGGCATAGCCGCGGCAGCACCGTCGACCTGACGATCCTGGAAATGGCGACCGGAAAAGAAGTGGACATGGGCGGGCCGTTCGACTTCCTGGGGCCGCGCTCCCACGTGGACTGCCCGGACATCACCGCGCAGCAGCGGGAAAACCGCATGATCCTGCGCCGTGCGATGATGCAGGCTGGATTCCGCCCGTACGAAAAGGAGTGGTGGCATTTCACCCTTCGCGGAGAACCTTACCCGGACACTTATTTCACTTTCCCCGTCCGGAAACTGCGCTGAAAACGTTATCTCTGCACGTTTTTCATTTTTTTTCTATATTTGCATTGAAAAAGGGGGGCCACCGATGGATAATAATAGAGAGCATTATTCCAGTTCCGCGCTGATTATCCTGCAAGACTGCGGGGTGTCGGTGCTGGCGTCCCTCCTGTCCATCCTGCTGGTGCGGTGGATGTCGGATCCGATTTCGGGGTTCTCCCTGCTGGTCGGCAAATGGCTGCTCTACGCCTTGGCGGCTTCGTTCATCGGCTTCTTCGTGACCCGGAGCTACAAGGCCGTCCGCCGGTATACCACCGTCCGTACGGTCAACACGAACCTGATAGCCATCCTCATCAAGGAGTTGATCCTGGCAGCGGTCCTGATCTTCCACTGGATCAAACTGCCCTCCACTTCCCTGGCCGTCGTCGCCCTGCTGGCAGACATCATCCTGTCAGCCGCCTTCCTGCTCTTCCTCCGGCTCTCCGCGCGTCTTTTCGCCCTGGAAAAGCCTGAAGAGGTCCGTGAGATGGTCGGCCGGAAGAACACGCTGATCGTCGGTACGGGTACGACGTCCCTCCAACTGGCGGAGCAGGCTGACAAAGACGGGGCACATACCGTCATCGGCCTCCTTACAGACAACCCGAAGATGGCCGGTCGTGTCATCGGCAACTGGATAGTCTATGCTGTCGAAGACATCTCGTCCATCGACACCCTCCAATGGAAGGTGGGCGGCATCGACTGCATCCTCTTCCCGCGGGATTTCCATTCCTCGGATCCGGACCAGCCCGCCTCCGGGAAAGGAAACGGCGGAACGATGAAGGAAACGATCCCGCAGACGGACGGCATGACCCGCGTCGGGCATGCCGTCAAGCGGCTGATCGACCTGACGGGCTCCGGGATCCTGCTCCTGGTCTTCTCTCCCCTCTTCCTGCTCTGTGCCATCGCCGTGAAACTGGAAGACAAGGGCAAGGTAATCTATGCGCAGGAACGGATCGGAAAAAACGGCAAACCCTTCTATATCTATAAGTTGCGGACGATGCGGGAAGACGCCGAGACGGTGACCGGGCCCGCTCTTTTCGGTGGGGATGAGGATCCGCGCCTGACGCGGGTCGGGCGTTTTCTCCGCGCCCATCACCTGGACGAACTTCCCCAGTTGTACAACGTCTTCCGGGGCGATATGTCCTTCATCGGATACCGGCCGGAACGCCAGTTCTACATCGACCAGATTATCGACCGCGACCCGCGTTACAGGTACTTGTACCAAATCCGTCCCGGTGTTACCAGCTACGCCACCCTCTACAACGGGTACACCGACACGATGGACAAGATGCTGACGCGGCTCGACCTCGACCTTTTCTACCTTCGAAACCACAGCCTTCTTTTCGACGCAAAGGTGCTCGGTCTCACCTTCCTGAAGATCGTCGCCGGCAAGAAGTTCTGAGCCGCGGCGCCCGTTCCACCCTGTTTTTACTGTCCCCGACTCCGTGCCACCTTCCCCCGATATTGAGGGATGATGGATAAGGATTCCGCTAACTATCAGTGACTTAACGGTCACCACTGGTGCCCCTTCACCGATTCATTTCCGCTTTATCCTCCCTTCGGCCAGCAGCGCCCTGTATCGCTACATGTTCCTGGAGGAGGTATCGCACGCCGTGATGATGGACTACATCCGGTTCTTGAACACCGCCCCCCTTTTCCATGGTACAAAAAAAGAGCTGACTCAAAATAATGAGCCAGCTCCTTTCGTATAGAATCGTATGGATTATTCGTAGACGACAGAGATGGATTTAATCTGAGGGAAGGTATACGTTCTATTCCACTGATTTCCAGTTCTTTGATATCCCATTGTAAGTGTAATCGCTGAAGTAGTGGATCCCGTCCAAGTACCAGTTGTGCCACTCACAGCATACGTTCCAGGATTAGCAGAAGGTTGCTGATAATAGGTAAGGCTATTATTATTATATGTAACAATAACTTCCGTAATCTTGGCACCGTTCGTCGGAGTAATGACAATCGTTCCTTGATTAACATCACTATAATAATCACTATAATACCCACTTACAATATAATTTGTTCCGGAACGGTACGAATTGGTAACGCGTACGGTAATGTCGTTCCTTGGTACCTCTGCACTATTTGTGGTATTCCAACCAACGTTCGTTGACAAACGACTGAAGTCAGAAACATTGAAAACCACAGGGGCAACATATTTCTTCTGCGTAATCTTAATCGGCTTTGTCACGACCACCTTGCCATCCATCTTCCCGACAAGGTCGGCCGTATACTCCTTCGCTTCCGTGGTAGACGTATTCTCGTTGAACTTGAATTCCACGGGAGTCGTCACCTCTGCGGTGCCGGAAGCGGGATAGCTTCTGGGACTTACTTCTGTGAGACCCCCTGAAAGGTTGGTAATCTCCCAACTCAGCTTCGAAGAAGTAATGTTGACCGTGGCGCTCGTTGCGGTGCAGCTCACTGTCTGCTCATATTTGTCCGCATAAAGCGTGGCATTGGCGGTCAGCGACAGTTCGCAAGGCTTGAAGAAACCCTTCTCGTCCGCGAGGACGATGTCCGTGGAGTTGCCGCTCTCCTTGCTGGTGTACAGCGTGCAGGTATAATCCTGCTTGTACACGTAAGCGCCGTTCTCGATCCTCCGGTATTCGCTCAGCGGAATCTGACGGATGAAATAGAACGTATTATTCTTGTCACTCCAGTAGGAAGTACCAGTCTCCACTGGCAAATCCTCACTGGTAGAGTACAGGTTGTTATTCTTCGCCTCGATCGTTACGTTGAGCGGGAACATCGACGCGCCCAGTCCTTCGGGAATCCGGAAATGAACATTGACAACCTTGTTGAGACCATCTATAACATCCGCTTCAATATAGGTCCCCTTGATGGTTGCATCCGTGGATTGCTCCTGCTTGTTCAGAAATTCCGTCTCCGGAAGCACGTTGATGATGACTTCCCGGAAGATACGGCGTCCCGCGCCATAGCGGCCGGAGATACGGATCACACTTGTCTTTGTATCTTCTCCTCTCTGAGCAATAGGGACCTCGATCGTTCCCCAGGTTCCGTCAGAAAGTGTTGCATGATCCAGCACCAGATCGTCCAAGCTTCCGTCAATGGCGGATTCCTTTGTGATATCGTACATCATCAAGGAGACGTCGTACGCTTCCATGGATCCACTCGCCGCGACTTCTCCCACATCGGTAACGGGCGTTCCGGACGCGGTAGCGGAAGTCGGGAAGTACTGCCAGTAAATCGTATAAGAGGGAACTTCCCCTGTTTGCCCGTCCACCACACCGTTCGAAGTATATTCGGTCTGGTTGACGCGGATCATGGATGCCCCATTGGAGAGTTCATTTAAAGAGGATATCTCCAAACCCGTGTTGATATTCCCGGCGAAATCCCACTCCGCAGCATTTTCCAGTTCAGCTTCAGTATGTCCTTTTTCCTTTATCCCGGAAATCTCAATGGAATACTGGATATTGCGCAGGATCGGGATATACTCACCGTCCGGACCGACGACCGCAATCTTGTAGTAGTACTTCGTACCCTTCGTGATTGTCTGGCCATCGTCAATCGGAACATCTTGAGTAAACTGAATATGCGCAATGAAACACGTCTGTGATCCTTCTTTGCTGGCACGGGTGAACATTGTCCGTTCATACATGAAAGCGCCATAGTCACCATTATCATTCACCGTGACGACGGTCGAGGGCAGCTTGGTGTCCAGGCTATCGGCATCCGGCATGTAGCCGAGATACTTCTTCATCAGCGTCTCGTAGAAGTCACCGGTCTTACCGCTTTCCGCATAAGAGAGAATCTTCATGTACTCCGGCTCGTACTCCTGGGTACCGGTGTTCCAAGGAGCGACGGACCCTTTGGTCGGAACGTTCATGAGGCGGTAGTCCAGAATCTTATACGGTTCGTTGTCCTTTACAGAAACCTTGATCTTCGCGTAGTTGCGGACAAGGCAGACCTTCGCAAGTTTACCTTGCGTGTATTGATCCGGTTCGAAATACCCCTCTGACGTAGGGCTCGTGCTCGAAGAGCCGATATGGTCCATTTCGATCTTCTGCCAGTAGGCATCCTCGGGCTCATTCGTAGAACCCTTGGTCTTGACCATGGCGTTGATCACTTCGTCTTCGTCACCGAACACCGGCTTGATGACCTTCTTGCCATCCTTGTCTTTGGGAGGATTGGCAATGAAATGCAGATGCCGCTTCTTGTCCGTAATCGGAAGATAGACTGAGTATTTGGCCGTGGTCGTATGATTCTGGTAATCAACGATCTGGTCGAACTTGGCGGGAATCCAGTTCTGGAAGGATCCCTCCGAACCGAAAACGGCCACATACAGCGAATCGATCGTCGGCTTCTGGGCCATCGCCCGCGTATCCGCTCCGTCCATGCCGGGAAATTCCACTTCCACGTTGACCAGCACCTTCCCTTCCGGGAATTTGGACGAAAGGTCGGCAGGCTGCTCAAGTTCTTGCGTACAAGCAGTCAGGGCCAGCAGCGCTGCGGATATGATGTATAAAAACTTTTTCATTTCTTCTTATCCTCCATTAGTTTTCAATATGCTGGTTCGGATGATAGACATTCGCTGCCATCGGCTCAGTCCCCCAGTACCAGAGGTCGTAGACGAACTTTGCGTCAATCTTGGCGCGGTAAGTCGTCCCATCATAAGAATCATCCAGTTTATCTTCCGTAAAAAACCTCATTTGGGTACCACTTTGGGGAATTAAAACAAAACGTCCACTTGAGGCATAGTATGTATAATTTTTTGCAAATATTTCAGGCAGTGTTCCATCATTCTGTCGTGCAACGACAAAAGCAATTTCAGCCTCTGTAGGCAGCCGCCATCGCCCCGCCGGATACCCGGCTTCCTGATAAGTCGCAGCCCGTTTGACAAAGGGAAGATAATCAGTGGGATGATCTGTTCCAATGAGCTTTTGTTCAGTAGCAGCCGATGAAACCAAAAAATGAGGGGCAATCATATTTCTCGCATTATCTTCCGTCGAGGCAACTAAAATATCGTTAGGGCTCTGCCAAGAAGTGGTGTCTTCAATTCCATTGTTGTTGAAAAGGTAAGGATTGATTGACCAGTCCGGGAAAGCAATACCAGCCTTGACTCGTGGATCAGCAACCATATAATAAACAGGGTCAGAAGGGACTCCATTAACTATTATATTATAGGAACGATTGTTTTGATTGAAGGCTGAGATTGAAATATCTGTAGTATAATACGGTTTGTCAAGCCAGAAAATATCATCCACATGAGTAATATTGCCATATTCCGTTGTTGCATGTGATATGCCTCTAATACTCATCCCATCACCTCGACTCATGTCGTTGGTCCATCCTGTTTCACTATGATAGTAATTGCTACCATTATATGTTGAGCCAAAATTACCTGCAGAATTGCGGACCGAAGCAAAGTACCCATTGACGAAGACATCTCCGAATATAAGATTCCGATTTTTATCCATAACCTTCTTCAACTCAATGGCCGGGTGCTGCTGGATGGTGACATCCCTGTAGATGTTCCGTTCCGTGCTCTTGTACACACGAACCTTGATGGTGCGGACAACGTAGAGATCAGAGATATCGTGCGTGAACCGGATGTATTTCTCGGCATCATTGACCTCCAGGGAATAGGTTCTTCCCTCCCCAGTATGATTATAAGAGGTTGATGATTGTGCTGCGTCATACGATCCATTTGCAGGTTTCCTGCTAATCAGATCGGCACCAGAGCCACTGTAATCATAGTACTCGATGGAGGTGATCTCCGCCAGGGCCGTCGCCGAGGCATCGCAGATGAAGTTGATATCGAGGGTGTTGGCGCTATAGATGTTATAGCTGAGCGTAGGGACGTCGAAGTAATGTGCCGAATCGCTTGTCGTTCCGAACGATTCAGAAGGAGACGACCAGTCGGCGAAGTCGGCGACACAGTAATACTTGTCCAGCAGAACATAGTCATCTTCCGTTCCGCCCAACACCTTGAGGGTGAGGGTCAACTGATACCACGTATTGCGGTTCAGCGTAAAGACACTTTCGTCATTGGCGGGAACGGGGACAGGGATCTTGTAGAAGAAAGGACTCATACCTTTGATATTGCTTTCCCACCCCAGTTGGATCTTGTAATAGGGCTCTCCGTTCTCCTCGGCCGTCCATGCCTGCGGATAAGTGTAGGAAGGATCCGTAACAATCTGGTACATGCCATCCACTTCGCCCTTATTCGTGTAGCCATGGGTTGTAGCATAGGTGAAATAGTCCTTCGGATCAGCGCCCTCGGGTTCTTCTGAGCGTCTCATCGGCGTCGCAGACATGGTGTTGGTCTTGTCGGCGTTGACGAAATAGACGAAGAGATGGTCCTTGTCAATCACCGGCGTCCACTTTTCCGTGCCGATTCCAGCGACCTCCTTTGCAATGTTGATGACCAGGGTCGTCTTCACGGCAAGGCGGGACAGACCGATCTTGACAGTCGTTTCCTCCCCGGCGTGCGTCGGCTTGAATTGGGTCAATTTGCCGTCTGCACCGAGGTTGTCCATAATGAATCCGTTGGCGTTCTTCGTGGCGTAATCCGCCTTGAAATCCGTTGATACCGGCAGCTGAAGGATTTGCTCCAGTGTGGTTACACTAGCCGGAATCAACCCGGGGTAGTTGGCGACGATATACACATAGGCACCCTTACTGAGTTTTTCGAAGTCCTGGCCTTCGTCCGTGGCGAACGTGGCGGTTTCGTCGTAAACCCGTGCATGGGGATACAACAGAGTCTTTCCCTCTGCATCCGAGAAGAAGAAATAGTCGAAGTGAGTGATTTTGTTCTCATTGAACGCGTCATCTCCGGCAGCCCTGGTCTCGAGGTCGGTGCAGAAAAGCTCAAGGGAAACCTGCCCCTCGGAAGAGGTGCCGTCCAGGTTCTCCTGCACGCAGGAAGTTGCAATCAAGGCTGTTGCAATTGCTATGTATGTAAAAATCTTTTTCATATTCTTACCTGATTACAAAATAGTGATAGCCTCTCAAGTCATAGAGCTGCGTCTCGGAATCGAGACTGATCTTCTTTCCGTCCTGATTGATCACGTAAGTCTTGAAATAGAGCTGATTCCCGGATGCTGCAGATGCCCCCGGAGTAACCTTGAGGGAGATCTTTGTAGGATGCCCCTCGTTGATGCTCCCCAAAATAGAAGTTCCGCTGAGAGAAACCACCTCACCAGTCGGCGTGCCATCGGTTGTGGTATACTTGGTATACGATCCGGAAATGGTGAAGACACCCGTGTCACCCATGGCTTCAATGGTCCATTTCCCGTTGGTGGGAGATGTCACATTAAAATCGACATTGATCGCGCTCTTGTCCTTTTTAAAGTACCATGTCTGGCGGTCGGCTCCGACTCCGGTTCCGGTCACTTGCGTGTCGTCGGAATCCGCGCCGCCATCCCGCTTGTTGATGGCATTTGTGATGGTGAACTGCGAGGCCTGAGGATAATCCTCGGACACCATTTCGCTGTAAATTCCATCATACCAATCCATCTTGGTCTTGTCCATTTCGACGGTGACGGAAATGCTGGAAGGCTCCTCGCCAGGAAGCAGAAGGCCGTTGATCCGGTGTTTGTGGCAGCCCGCAAAAGTGAGATTCTCGGTGGCTTTTTTCAAAACCAGAGAGCGGTTGATGGCCGTTCCCGTCTTGACGATGCTTCCCGTAAAGGTGATCTTTGGATTGGTAACAGAGGTACCGATGGTGAAAACAGTGAAACGGATCCGCTTGGCCTCGACGGTCTCTTCGCCGGAGGTCTGAGCCGGAGCAATCGTGGTTCCTTCAGGGAAAGAAAGGGTAACACTATTGGAAGTTTCTCCCTCAACCGTGGAGGGCGCATAGATCCACGTGGCGTTTTCCGCATCATAGGTGGCGGTGTAGATGCCAGCAATCGGGGTGCCCGCCTCAATCTTGAATGTGTTCACATAGGATTCCGCATCAACGGTGCCTAGATCAATTTCAAAGGCCGTGAAGGCGGGATAAAAATCAAGATTGATTTCACTTGCCGTTCCTTTGCCTTTGGCGTAGGCCGTCATATAAGCATATTCCATATTGCCGGCTTCGGAGTACTTCTGGATTTCAGGGATATCCATGGTGAGCTTACCGGCGCATCCGTCCAGTTCCGCACCTTTTCCTTCCTCCGGGTCCAGCTCCGGTTTCGGATAGACGGCGTAGAACGTGTGCTCGTCGCTCTCTTTCCCGCGCTCCCAGGCAAGACCGTTGCCCAGGCCGTTGCCGTCGTTGTTGATGTTCTCGATGGTCGCCTTGTTGGTCGGGACGTTTTTGTCCGGGAGGACGATCTTATAGTCGGCCCAGTAGTAGCGCTGGTCGGCGGCGAGGCCCTTCTCCACGCCCACGCGGCGGGCAGCCGTCGGGGAGTAGATGCGGATTTGGTCATCCGCCGTCCATTTGATGTCCTGATGGTTACCGGCGGTGTTGTAGTCGCCGTATTCAGTACGAGTCAGAACCTTCGACGATACACCGAAGCGGAACTGCCCGTTGCTCTTGTCGAAAAGTTTTCCGTCCTCCTGGCATCCTGCCAGCAGGATGAGGCCTCCGAGCAAGGAGGCGAAGATGTAAAACAGTTTCTTCATTTCCATTCCTCCTTACTCCCATTCGTGATTGAAGGAGGTGTCCGAGCCGAAATTGTGCTCCTCCACCTCCTGGCCGACCGACGTGATGACGGCCTTGTCCACCAGCGAATTCTCCAGGATCGGCATCTCGAGTTCGAGACGTCCCTCCTGCAGAATGGCGGGTGCCACATAGTGATTACTCATTTTTACCATTGGTTGAACTATTTTGATTTAACTTTTTTTCTTATCGCTTGTCAATTAATAAGTTACTTAACTTATGAAATGATTATTCCTTTCCGACCTTTTCCAAATAGGCCCTGGGCACTTTTGCCTTTGCCCAGATGCAGCCGAGCAGCCCTACGACCACGTAGGTGCGCCCAAGCAGTTCAAGCACATGGCCTTCCACGCCGCGCAGGGCGCCCTTCGTCACCCGGACGCGTTCGCCGAGCGAGAGCGGCTGGTCGACCAGCCCGCCTTCTTCGATGGAGCAGTCCATCACCCGACGGAAATCGTCCATCTGCTTGTCGGGGACGACCAGGAGGGTGTGCGTGGCGCAGTCAATCATGTAACGGATCGGAACACGGCCCGTATTGGCCAGGTCCAGCGCCTCCGCCTTGGTCGTCTTCAGGAAGACAAGACAGGGGATGGCCGCCTTAGTCCGTTTTCTGCTGTCAGCTACAGGAACGAAGTGCTCGACCTGCTCAACGACGAGACGGTCACGAACTTTCAATTCCTGACCGAACCGCGTACGAGCGGCAAACCAAAATTTATTCTGCACCTGTTCCACCCTGTAAATGAGCGAGTTAACGCCACTTTATTTGCTTCATCTCTCGGCAAGAGATTGACCCGTGCCAAATTATACCAATATATTAGGTTTCAAAGTTATGATAAAATATCCAAATCCTAAAATTTTTTTATACTTTTTTTCTGTTTTTTTTATTATGCCTAACTATCCTGATTTCCTGTCCTTCATTGACGCATACGCCCGGCGCCTGGCGCGGAGCGGAAATGCGCGTACTTCGGAGACTTACCTCTCTGCGGGACGAAGTTTTAAAGAATTCCTTTGTGGAGCGCGGCCGACGTTTTCCCAAATCACGGGCCGGCTGATGGAATCATATGAGCTATGGCTTCACGGGCGGAAGCTGACCCGGAACACCAGCTCGTTTTATATGCGAATCCTCCGAGCCGCTTACAATCGAGGAGTGGAGCGGGGGTATACGCGTCAGCGAGACCCTTTCCGCCATGTTTACACGGGAGTAGACCGGACGCGAAAAAGAGCTGTTACGCTGCCTGTTATCAAAAAAATCAAGGCGATGGACTTGATTGAAAAGCCCGGTTTGGAATTGTCACGCGACCTGTTCCTGTTCAGTTTCTATACCCGGGGGATGTCGTTCATCGACATGGCCTACCTCCGAAAAAGCGATTTCGACGGTGAGTTTCTCCGGTACAGACGAAAAAAGACCGGACAGTCGATCTCTATCCGATGGGAGCCCTGTATGCAGGAAATCGTCGACCGGCATCCTGGGTCAGGCGGATGGCTCCTGCCGATCCTCTCGCCGACCGGTGGCGACCTGCGCCGGCAATATCAGGCGGCCATCGTTCGTGAGAACCATCACTTGGGCATCATTTCCAAGCAGTTGGGCTTACCCGTCGAACTGACGACCTATGTTGCCCGGCATTCCTGGGCGAGCCTGGCATACAGCCAGGACATCCCCGTGTCCGTCATCTCGGAAGCAATGGGACACACTTCGGAAAAAACGACCCGCATCTATCTTTCTTCCATCGGCAATTCGAAGATCGACAAAGCGAACCAACAGATCCTGAAATTGCTGTAAAAAGAGCAACCGTCTTGTCAAGAGCCCTTGCAGGTTATTCTGCAGGGGCTTGTCTTTTTGCTTACAATCTGTAAGCACGATTTGAGACTCGTTCAAACGAGCAATTGCACCATCTCCCGCTTCCACTTTTCGGATGTATAAATCACTGATTATGAATTAATTATAATGATTTTAAACATCTCTTGCCGAGGGACAAAGATACGAATTAACTAGAAAAAGTGTACTGCAGGCCATTGAGAGGCCGTTTTTGGAAGTCACTGAAAATGAACCGCGTGCAGGAAACATACTGGTACGCTGCCCGAACAAGGTATGGTCAGGAATTGAAAGTCCGCGACCTGCTCGCCATCGAGCAGGTCGAGCACTTCGTTCCCGTGACGAGCGGCTCCAAGCGCCGGAAAGCAGCACTCCCCTGCCTCGTTTTCCTGAAAACGACCAAGGCGGAGGCGTTGGACCTGGCCAATACGGGCCGTGTTCCGATTCGTTACATGGTCGACTGCGCCACGCACACCCTCCTGGTCGTCCCGGACAAGCAGATGGACGATTTCCGCCGGGTGATGGACTGCTCCATCGAAGAAGGCGGCCTGGTCGACCAGCCGCTCTCGCTTGGCGAACGCGTCCGGGTGACAAAGGGCGCGCTGCGCGGCGTGGAAGGGCACGTGCTTGAACTGTTGGGGCGCACCTACGTGGTTGTAGGGCTGCTCGGCTGCATCTGGGCAAAGGCAAAAGTGCCCAGGGCTTATTTGGAAAAAGTCGGATGAGATAAGAAAAATGGATAAGATAAAAGTTAAATCAAAATAGTTCAACCAATGGTAAAAATGTGTAATCACTATGTGGCACCCGCCATTCTGCAGGAGGGACGTCTCGAACTTGAGATGCCGATCCTGGAGAATTCGCTGGTGGACAAGGCCGTCATCACGTCGGTCGGCCAAGAGGTGGAGGAGCACAATTTCGGCTCGGACACCTCCTTCAATCACGAATGGGAGTAAGGAGGCATGATCATGAAGAAGCATCTGTACATCTTCGCCTCCCTGCTCGGAGGCCTCATCCTGCTGGCCGGATGCCAGAAGGATGGAAAACTTTTCGACAAGAACAACGGACAGTTCCGCTTCGGTGTCTCGTCGAAGGTTCTGACTCGTACTGAATACGGCGACTACAACACCGCCGGTAACCATCAGGACATCAACTGGACAGCGGATGACCAGATCCGCATCTACTCCCCGACGGCTGCCCGCCGCGTGGGCGTGGAGAAGGGCCTCGCCGCCGACCAGCGCTACTACTGGGCTGACTATAAGATCATCCCGGATGCCTCCGACAAGACCAAGGCGACCATCGAGAACCTGATCGACGACGGCAACGGCCTGGGCAATGGCCTGGCCTGGGAGCGCGGCAAGGAGGATGTAGAGCACACGTTCTACGCCATCTACCCGAAACCGAGCTTTGAAGAAGGTGCCGGCACAGCCAATATCGCAGGACTTTCCGGCAGCTTTACGCTGTCTATCCCGGCGTTGCAGGATTATTCTTCGGACGGGGTAAACATGCAGAGTGCCTTCATGACTGCGATGGGAAAGGGCAAGGCCACCGACACCCAAGTTTCAATGGATTTCTACCCTGCCTTTACGGCCTACGAGATCGACTTGGGCGCAGAATCCTCCGAACTCGAACTGGTTTCGTTCAAGTTTGAGGCTTCGACCCCGGTCGCCGGAGCTTTCGTCGCCGCATACGATGCCAGCGCCACCACCGACAGCAAATGGACCTACACCCCTTCTTCCGAAGAAGGAGCTGTTTCAAATTCCATCATGTTCGGTTTCCCGACAGGCATCATTATCGCTCCGGCGGTTGAAGATGAAAGCGGCACGACTGAGGCTACGAGGGTGAGTTTCACTATTTTAACCCTCCCCAATGCAGTAACCAATCCCACAATCACGGTCAACGCCAAGGTGCCTGATTCCGACCAGACGGTCGAGCGCTCCCTCGTGCTCAAGAAAGCATCAGAGGACCTCACCTTTGCTGCTTGCAAGAAGCACCGGATCAAGGGGCTCCTGATGCCGAGCGGCGGATGGAGCGTATCTGTTGAGCTGGACATGGACAAGACCCAGCTGAATTGGGAAGACGGTATCTACACAGGTATGAAGTCCGAAGAGTATCCTGAGTCTTCGCAGTTCACCATCACGAATGCCATCAACAAGCGGGACGGCGGCATGGATTCCGACAACACGGAAGTGGCCGGCACCAATGATAAAAACGACCGCCAGACCTGGTATTTCAAAAAGGACAATAGCGCGATCGACGTCGATTTCAACATCTCAGCTCCTGTCAGCGGTACCTGGAGCGTGGAGATCGAAGGCGACGCGGCTTCGTTCGACGTTACGGGCTCTTATGAGAGGATTACGAATTCCGGAGGAACCGTGACGCGCCAGAAGGTGGAGTTCACCGCCGGCTCCACCATTTCCGGTACGGTCAACGACGGTCACCCGACGAAGATTTCCCTGCACATCAAACCCAAGGCCAGTGCGGCGTCCGGCGACCAAATCAATCTCAGGACTTATGTAACCAATGCTGACGGCTCGGTCAAGTACAGCCTCGATTCCGAGACGCAGCTTTACGACTTGAGAGGTTATCACTATTTTGTAATCAGGTAAGACAATGAAAAATACATTCAGATTTTTAGCAATTGCAACGGCCTTGATTGCAATTTCCTGCGGACAGGAGAACCTGGTTGAATCGCCCGCCTCCAAGGGGAATGTTTCCATCCAGCTTTTCTGCACGGACCTCGCAACCAGGGCTACTGCCGGTGACGATGCTTACAACGAGAACAAGATCGACCACTTCGATTATTTCTTCTTCTCGGACGCCGAAGGAACGACTCCGCTGTATCCCCACGCGCGGGTTACCGGCGAAACCGCCACGTTCGCCACGGACGAAGGCCAGGACTTCGAAAACCTCAGTGAAGGCGCCTATGTGTATGTCGTCGCAAACTTTCCCAGACAGATTCCGGCCACGGTAACGACGCTGGCCGAGGTGCTGGCGCTCCCCGTTACGACGGATTTCCAGGCCGATATCAAAGCGACTCCGAAACCGAACCCCAACGGTTTCATCATGGACAACCTCAACGCAGACGGGACCATCACCCACTTCCAGGCGGCCAAGCCGCGTGAGGAGACGGTCGTGAAGATCGGTCTTTCCCGCCTGGCGGTCAAGACCACCCTGGTCATCAACGTGGAGAAGGAGGTCGCTGGAGTAGGCACAGAAAAGTGGACGCCGGTGATTGACGCCGAGCACCTTTTCATCTATTTCGTGAACGCCTGCGATACGACCACGATGGCGGCCGCTCCGCTGTGCAGGGCCGACGAGTCGTCCGCTGTGAGCAAGAAGAATTACTTCACCTATGAGACCACCCACCCGTACACGGACAATGGCGAAGTGGACGGCAAATACCAGATCGTCACGGCTCCTTCCTACACCTACCCGCAGAAATGGGACACTGGGGATAACGGGGAACCGTACTACAAGATCCAGATGGGTTGGGAAAGCAGCGTGACGGGCATGAGCCCCTTCTACTACAAGATTCCCATCCCTGTCTCCGCTACGGAAAACGTGTTCACCCTGAACCGCAACACCTGGTACCAGCTGACCTTGAACGTCAAAGTGCTGGGCGGCACGGAGGATGAGTATGTCACGCTGGACCAGAACTACTGCGTCGCGGACTTCGCCGACTGGTCATCTCCTTCGGATCCCTTCGGCACATCCAACGATTCGGCGCACTATTTCGACGTGCCCATTCTGACCTACAACCACTACAGTTCCAATCCCCTCGACATCAACTTCATCACCGAGGCTTCCGCCGTGGCCAAGATCACGTCGATCGAGTACTATAATTACAACGATAATTCGGTTAACGGTACCCCGGTAAAGGAAGAACCCTCCGGAAACGCGACCACCGATTTCTCCTATAACCATACGGTTGAGAACCGGGTCTATTCCTTGGCTGTCGATGAGGAGAACAAAGTTGTCACCTTCACGCACAACATCTCCAACCTGTATGTGCTCCGGACCATCAAGATCCGTATCTACAAGTATGTGACCGATGACGACGGGAACCAGAGTATCGAACCGAACATCTACCGGGATGTCACCATCTACCAGCATCCTCCTATCGAGCTGAAGAAGGCGGCGGCGGGCGATGTCTTCGTGAACGGTTATTTCGCGAGGGTAGAGAATGCTCCGGCAGGAACCTATAGCGATTCTTTCACCGTCGGGACAGGCTCCAACGCCAAGACTTATTATTATAGTAGAGGCGGAGCAAATAATAGTTGGAATTCTTCCAATTATATTACCGGAGAATCCACCGGCACAAACGGTTATGGTTCCGTAACGGATGGTCGAGGCAATTACGCCGGAGGTATCTCCACGAGTTTCTACACGACGGACATTTCGGTCACTGCTTTCAACAGCACCAACGACCACTACACGGCCAACAGCCAGACGGTCAAGTACATGATCGGTGACCCGCGCAAGAAGGCCTCCGAGGTCTATCCGAACGTGACCAACTGGAACAACTGGCTCCATAACTACCTGGCCAACAACACGGCGAACGGGACCTGGTCCAATGCCGGGAACATCCTCATCTGCTCGCAGTCCGAGGCGGACCGGAATGTCATAGCCCCTCGTTTCCTCGTTTCCTCTGCGCTCAATGCAATGATTGACAACGATACTCAGCAGGTCACTTTCGCGAATGCAGTCAAGCGCGCGGCGACCTATCAGGAGACGGGCTATCCGGCGGGACGCTGGCGCCTCCCTACCGAAGCGGAGATCGCCTTCATCATTGCCCGTCAGAATGACGGCACGCTTCCGATCCTGTATGCTGCGAATTCGGACTATTGGGCTGGAAGCGGACGGCTTGCCCAGACGGGATCGGCTGGAAATACGAACATTACGTTCAGCAATGCATCGGCAACCACGACTCAGTCCTGCCGTTTCGTCTATGACCTCTGGTACTGGGGCGAAACCAAACAGTCGACCAATGTCTACCATGCCAACCAGCATAATTGAAACTAATCGAGAATAGGAGAAATGAAAAAGATTCTTTATATCATATCCGCTGCCATGCTGGCCCTGACGGCCTGCATGCAGGAAAAGGAGCAGAGCCTCTCTCCGGTCCAGTATCCCGAGGGCCAGGTGCTGGTTAGCGTCAATGTTCAGTTACCTGAGCCGGATGCAGCCACGAGGGCCATGGGGCAGGTTCCAACGATCGAGTCGCTGTATGTGGCCGTTTTCGGTTCGGAAGGCTCCTTCCAGAACTGGATCCCCGCGACGTTCGACCAGATCGTTGATTACCAGGATCACACGAGCACGGCTAAGTACAAAGTCTATCTCCCGATCACGGACAAGAAGCGGCACATCCACTTCATCGCCAATCCTCCCAAGGATGAACATGGCGACATCATCAAGCCGGTGTTCGGCGACGAGGACGAGGTCATCAATGCCATGATCAAGACCAAGGGCTCCACGGGCGAACCCGAGGACGCCTATTGGCAGAAGATCGAGTTGGACCACATCGGTGCGGCTTCTAATGGCACGGTTAGCGAGGATGGGTACTATACGCCTGATGATTATACGCAGGGTAAGCTTGCCACGGTGTGCCTGGTCCGCAACTACGCGAAGGTCAAGGTCGGCGTGCCGGCCGTTGGCGAAGGCGAAACACCTCCCTACATCGTCAAGAACTACCGCCTGATGAATGTACCGAAGTCCGGTTCTGTCGCTCCCTGGAATACGGGTAAGAAGGAGTATGAGAAGACGTACATGGACATCCTGACCTATGCGAATGCCGGAGCCCAGCACAACGGTCAGTTCTACGAGGCGCTGATGCGGAGCTATCTGGGCTATATGCCGAATGTGAATGACCTGGACACCGAGATGCCGGAAGATTACGTCACGGTCACGGACAACGATTCCCCGGGTGCCTATATGTACGAGCGGACGATGTTCACCCGTGCCAGCAGGGAAGGGACGCAGACGTGCTTCATCGCGGAGGTGTACTTCAACCAGGACATCAAAGTGAAAGACAATGTTGTTATCACGGCAGGCTCGACGTATTGGTACAAGGTGGCCATCCTGGGTCCGGACGGGGAGTACATCCCCATCTTGAGGAACATCCAGTATGCGATCGAGATCACCGGCATCGTCGAGAAAGGTGCTACTTCCGCTGAAGCTGCGGCGGCGGGCGAATTCGCCGGCAACATTTCCACCGGTCTGGCCATCTCCTCCATGAGCGAACTGTCCAACGGATCTTCGACCCTTCGTGTCAACCAGACGGAATACACGTCCAACGGACAGAAGGATGCTACGCTCGGCAAAGTACCGGATTACGAGATCTACTGGCAGTTCTTCCCGACTTACGGCACGACGGCGTATCAGAATCCCATTACTGGGATCGGTGAAGTCGCGGCGGGGGCCGACTCCAGGTATCCTCTCGGCTACGACGTGACGGTTACCATGTACGACATCACCCCCGAGTCGGCCATCAATGGATCCATCGACGACTTTGTCCAGGGAACGACGACGATTTCGGGACAGACCTGGGGCTCTCTCAAGATTCCGATCGCGGAGCGGGGTAATAAACTAAAGACCAGTGTCGTCCGCATCATCGCGCGCTATGGCAATAATCGGAGCATGTTCCGTGAGGTGATTATCAACGTCATCCCGCAGGAGAACTTCCAGAACAAGCAGCCTCAGTCCGAGAATCCGGCCATCAAGGGAACCTACATCGAGGCGGATGAGCTGGACGGGCTGGAAAAGGAAGTCAAGGTGCATTTCAAGCTCCCCGAGGGACTTGGCGCATCCCTGTTCCCGCTCAACGTAACCATCGAGGCGAAGAAGAACAACCTGTATTCCACCAGCGAGGACCTTCCGGTTTCTTCCGGCAAATCCTATTGGGGAGGAAACCAGAATTCGTTCTATTTCATCCGCCAGGTCACACTGAGCGAGTACCGGTCCATCGAGAACGGCGCCTACGTGTACCACACGGACTATGTCGCCACCCTCAAGACAAGCAAGGAAGGCGGCAACTCCACGGACATCGTCCTCCAGGACGAGAAGGGTTTCCTCAATCCCTGCGAACTGTACCTGACGGCCACGGGAACGATGTACGCCAACAAGTATGAGGAGACGATCGGTGCTTACGAGCACAACGCCACGTTCAGTGTGACGTCCAACATCAACTGGACCTTCAAGAACATGACAACGGGCCTGACGCCGGATCCTGCTTCCTTCACGGCCTCCGGCACGGATCCTGCGACGACCACCGTCACCTTCACGATTGCGACCGTGAATGAGTCCGACACCGATCCGGCGGTTTACGAAGCCGACCTGGAAGGCACCTTGAGCAACGGGCATAAAGTCACCAAACATTTCACGATTACGCAGCAGCCGCGTGTGAAGAAGACGGCAACGGCGACCGCCAGGTTCACGTACCAGAACTTCTCGACCTCGAAACTCACCGATACGGTTGGTGACATCACCGTGAGCTTCACGAGGATTGATGGGTCGAGTTCGAATGGTATTATTATTGACGAAGGACAATCGACAACAGTAACATTCACTCCATCATCGTCAGACGAGCATATGTCAGTTACAATGACAGCTATTTCAATAGTATTCGCTAACCGCAACATTGGTGGATCTCATAATCCTACCTCTATTACAGGAGCTCCATTTACTGGCGGTACTGGGAATAATTTAACAGCTTCTTATAGTGGTAGTGAAACTATGTCAGAGGTGTCTGCGACGCTGACTGCTCGTCAACATGAATTTTTGCAAAATAATGAAATGCGTATCACCTCGATTACCGTCAACTATTCCTACGAATACTACGAGTAATCGCTGACAACGCTCTATTACGCACATCGCCGGCCCATCTGGGTCGGCGATGCTGCTTTAATACGCCTTGTGATTTCCGCGAAAGGATTCCGGGCCTTTGGGAGCTCCAGAAACAGGATCTGGAAGTGGTCCGTCATCACGGCGTGCGTCTGTTCCTCCTGGAGCATGTAGCGATACAGGCGCGAACGTGTTGTCCTTTCCCTTCTGCCCGCGGAGCAGTTGCTTCTGGATGCCGAAAGAGGATACGAAGACTGCGCGGTCGAAGAAACCGGCCTGGCGCTTCAGCTGCATCTCGACGAGGAAGCGCGTCCCGTCCTCGTCGGTGCATTCGACGTCGAGCCGGACGTCCTTGTACACATCATTCGGGTTGATCTGCTCCTGCGGGCCAAAGGAAAGGCTCTTGATCTTCCGCTCCGGGATGAGCGCCTAAAGGAAGAGCTGCATCAGCCGCTCGTGGCGCGGCTCGCCGAAGGTTCGCTTGAACCAGCGGTCATAGAGGATGTCGGCATAGCGGCCGAGCGAGCGGGGTGTTGTGTTTGTGTTTTCCATAGTTTAGCATGTATTTCGTTACAAGTTTTCCGTTTCGGCAAAGATGGCACGTAAAAACAGCAATCCTGCACAAAAACAGAAATCCCGCTTAAAGAAACAGAAAAAGCAGCGGCGGGGATCAGATCTTGCCGACTTCACCGAGATAGCTGTCCTTGAAGCCAAGGAAGTAGAGAACGCCGTCAAGGCCGATGGTGTTGATGGACTGCCGGGCGTTGGCCACGACGCGGGGCTTGGCGTGGAAGGCGATGCCCAGACCCGCCTGCGAGATCATCGGTAGGTCGTTCGCACCGTCACCGACCGCAATCGTCTGCGCCAGGTTGACCTTTTCCGTCTGGGCGATCAGCCGCAGCAGGTCGGCCTTCCGCGCCCCGTCGACGATTTCGCCCACATAGCGGCCGGTCAGCTTCCCGTCCTCGCCGACTTCGAGTTCGTTGGCGTAGACATAATCGATCCCGTACTTCTTCTGGATATATTCACCGAAATAGGTGAAGCCACCGCTGAGGATGGCGATCTTGTATCCGTATTTCTTCAGGACGTACATCAGCCGGTCGACCCCCTCCGTGATCGGAAGATGCTCCGCGATGTCCTGCATCACCGAGGCGTCGAGCCCCTTGAGGAGGGCGACCCGGCGCGTGAAGCTTTCCTTGAAGTCGATCTCACCGCGCATGGCCTGCTCGGTAATGGCCTGCACCTGCTCACCGACACCCGCCCGCTTGGCCAGTTCGTCGATGCACTCCGTCTGGATGAGCGTAGAGTCCATGTCGAAGCAGATCAGGCGACGCATGCGGCGGTACATGTTGTCCTTCTGAAAGGAGAAGTCGATGCCCATTTCCGAGGAGATCTTCATCAGGTGCGCGTGCATGTCCTCGTTCTGCGGATTACCGCGGACGGAGAACTCGATGCATGAGCGCACGCTCCGCGCCTCCCCCTTGAGGCTCATCCGGCCGGTCAGGCGTTTGATGGAATCGATGTTGAGGCCTTCCTCCGCAATGATGCGCGCCACGGCGCAGATCTGCCGGGCGGAAAGGGTACGGGCGATGATGGTGAGGATGTAGCGGTTCTTGCCCTGGCGGGCAACCCATTCTTCATACTCGTCCTCCCCTACCGGTTCGAAGCCGATGTTCACCCCCAGCTCGGTGGCCTTGAAAAGAAGTTCCTTCATCACCTGGCCGGAATTCTCCCCGGCGATGCGGATGAGGATTCCCAGCGACAGCGAGCTGTGGATGTCGGCCTGGCCGATGTCCAGGATCTGGGCATCGTACCGGGCGAGGATGTCCATGATGGAGGCCGTCAGGCCGATGCGGTCTTTCCCGGTAATCCGGATCAGAATCTGTTCTTTCATCGCGATGGTGCGTTTTCTGCACAAAGATACAAAAAGACAACACTTTTTTCAGGAAACCTTGCATTATCTACTGAAAAATACTACATTTGCAGTTGATGGAAGCGATTCCTTCATCTTTTCGGACGCGCCCGGCATAGGCAGGGCGAGGGCGAAGCCGTTATCGGACGCCCGAGGAAACAATCAGGAAATAATCATTAAAATTTATAACGCATCATGAAGAAATTCTTTATCGCAGTTGCTGCGCTTGCGCTTGGAGCCGGTACGCTCTTCGCGCAGAACGCTAAACTTGAGAAGCCGTTCTATCTCGGCATCCAGGGAGGCCCGATGTTCTCTCTAAGCGAGAACGCCTTCTCTTACCGTGACAATGGCAAGACCAAGGACCTCTTCTCCGGTCAGGCTTCCTTCGTCGCCGGCTACGACTTCACCTGGAAGACGGGCGTGCGCCTGAGCGTCAACTATGCAGGCAAGAACGCCAGCGCCAACAACGTCAAACAGACTAGCGGGGACAACCCTGTCACTGGACTTCCTTTCTTCCCGTACACCTTCAAGAGTATCAACACATTCGTGGATGTTACACACAATATCAGCAACAACCCTGAAAGCGCATTCATCCCCAAGGTCTACGCCGGCATCGGCTTGGGTCACACTTATGACTTCACTGATTCGCACCATCCGTGGCAAACAGCCTACATGACCTCGCCGAACAACGCGTTCGGTTTCCGCTTCGGCTTCATCGCTGAATACCTGCTCACAGAGTCTATCGGCATCTATGCCGACATCACCGGCGAGGCATACACCGACACTTTCAACGGCCTGCGTCCTGGGAAGGAAGAGCGTAAGGGCAGCGACCGTGACTATGAAGGTTATCCCGGCTTCCCGCTTGACCTGCGCGGTCTTTGCTCCTTCGGTGTCGCGTTCCACTTTTAATATCCCCAAAGCATTATGAATATCAGAAGATTTATCGCAGCGACCGCCGCCGTTCTGCTTTGCGCCGGCGTTTTCGCCCAGAATGACCGCCCGACCAACTGGTTCATCGGTGCCGGCGGTGGACTTAACATCGGTTTCGACGGCAAGGACTACAACGACCGTCCCATTTCCCATAGCGGCAATGGTACCGCCCTCGACATCTACGCCGGTAAGTACTTCGGCAACGTGCTCGGTTTCCGCGCCGGCTACCAGGGCCTGAAGATCTCTGACCAGTACATCGACTACGGCCAGAACAACTATAGCTACATCCATGGCGACCTCCTCTTCCGCGTGTTCAACTTCCTGGTGCCCTACGCCCATGCAGGTTACGCGAAGGTGACCGATGGTTCCCTGGCCGGTGGTGCCGGTCTCCTGGTGCCCATCAAGATCGGCAAGCGCATCAATGTCATCCCCGACTTCAAGGCCACGTTCATGAACGGTACGGCCTTCCCGGCCGGTGAAGGACTGGGCCGCAACTTGAGCGGTACGCTGGGCCTGCAGCTCGCCCTCGGTAAGATTGCCGACAAGGTGGTTGAGGAGCCCGTCGAGGTCTTCCCTCCGATCGCTTACGAGCCCGCCAAGGAAGAACCCAAGCCGGAACCGGAGCCGGTCAAGGAAGAGCCCGTGAAGGTTCCCGATGTGGAAGAAATCAACAAGGCCTTCCAGGCCGTCGTCCTGTTTGACTTCGACTCCGCCAAGCTGACGGCTGAGGCCATCCCGGTCCTCGACAAGGCTGTCGCCTGGTTCGCAGAGTTCCCGGAGGTCAAGGCCACGATCGAGGGCCATACCGACAGCGTGGGTACCGACGTCTACAACCAGGGTCTGTCCGAGCGCCGCGCGAAGGCCGTCTTCGACTACTTCGTCGAGCACGGTGTCGCCAAGGAGCGCATCGCTTGGAAGGGCTTCGGCGAAAGCAAGCCGGTCGACACCAACGAGACCGCCGAAGGTCGTCACCACAACCGCCGTATCGAGCTCAAGATCGACGAATAAAGCGGTTCTCCGCTGAAACACAAGGTCTTGTCTGATAAGCAATTATTAGGCAAGACCTTTTGAATATAAACAGGTATAAAGTTATTATTTCCGGCCGTTCAAATAACAGCTATTTCATTCACAAATAGATATCAAGCAACTTCTCTAAGCATTCCAATGACCGACTCTCAAGGGAATAAGAAAATCGCCAAGAATACATTGCTCGTATATGGGAATATGATGATTCATATGCTCATCGGGCTTTATACCTCTCGCCTGGTACTTCATACCTTGGGCGTTTCCGATTATGGCCTTTTCAATGTCGTCGGAGGGATCATCGGTCTATTCACATTCATTTTCAGTTCGCTTTCCGCAACAACAACTCGATTCATCAATGTTGAAGCCGGGAAACCAGACGGCGACCTGAACAAAGTATTCAACATTTGCAATACCATCCACATTGGTATCGCAATCGCCATTTTCATTATTGCTGAAGCTGGCGGCATTTTTTATATCCATCACTATCTCAATGTCGAGCCTGGGAAAGAAGGCGATGCCATGTTCATTTTCCAACTTGCCCTTCTTTCAACCTGTCTCGGCGTCATGAACTCGCCTTACGGCAGCCTTTTCAATGCCGCAGAGAATTTCCTTTTCGGCATTGTTGTTGGCCTTGGAACAAAGATTGTTCAACTGGGATTGATTATCTTTCTGCTTCATTATGACGGGAACAAGGTCCGCGCCTATACATTGATGATGATCCTCCCGACCATCGCCTCTTACGTCGTTTATTTCGCTTTCAGCAAGAAGTATTGGCCCGACATCGTAAAGTGGCGGTTCGTAAAGAAAGATAAGCTCTATAAAGAAGCCCTCGCTTTTAATAACTACAATCTTCTTTCGACCGCAGCGCTGATGGGAAGAAGCCAGGGAAGCAGCATGCTCATCAATTTCTTCTTCGGGACCACCGTGAACGGAGCCTTCGCTGTGGCAAAATCTGTAGAGACTTATGTAATGTCTTTCGCTGGGAAGTTCGACGCAGCCGCAGGGCCCCAGATCACACAGAATTACAGTGCCGGCAACATGGACAGGGTCATGTATCTGACCTGCCGTATGGGAAAATACTGTCTCTTGTTAATGATGATTGCTTTTTTCCCTCTCTATGCAGAAATTCCCTTTCTTCTCGATTTATGGCTTATTGAAGTTCCTGAAGGCGCCGTAGAGTTTTGCAGAATGACGCTTTGGGTCGCCTTTGTTTCGGCGACAGGTGGAGGCATCGCTCAAGTAATACATGCATCAGGGAAAATCCGCACGTTCAAAATCACATTCAGCGCTTTAATGCTGTCTTGCCTCCCTGCTGGATATCTCATGTTTAAAGCTGGGCTACCTGCTCATTGGCTGGTGGGAATGTTTGCCGCAGCGGATGCTGCCTGGCGGATTTCTCAATTGTTTCTTATGAAAAGAATTATAGAGTTCCCCATTTCAATTTACATCAAAGAAGCCTATTGGCCATCCTTAAAAGTTGCTTTGATTATGGCGAGCATTTTAGTTCTGACATCATTTATACCGATTCAATCATCTATATGGCACGCATGCCGGTTTGTCATGTTAGTTTTTGTCACGATAGGATGCTGTGGGTTTATCGGATTATCTAAAAGCGAAAGTAAAAGGATCATACAAGGTGTTAAAGCAAAAATCCACGTATCATGAAAACATTATCTTTTTTGAATAGAGTAAAGGAAATCATTGGGTATGAACGTTATAAATACCGCGTAGACCATTGTCCACAAAAAGTAATAGACATAATATGGCAAAGGGATTTCGGATATAAGATCGATTGGAACAACCCAAAGGACCTTAACGAAAAAATTCAATGGTTGATTTGTTTTGGCGACACTTCTAAATGGCCAGACCTTGCAGATAAGCATAAGGTAAGAGAGTATGTCACAAAAAAAGGCCTTGCTCACCTTCTTCCCAAAGAATACGGCGCTTGGGAAAAAGCAGATGAAATCGATTTCGATTCTCTTCCAGAAAAATTCGTACTTAAATGCAATCATGATAGTGGATCTACTTATATTCTTGACAAGGCTGCAGGTTTTGATAAAGCCTCCATTATTTCTGATTTGAATGATCATTTAGCACAAAAATATGGCTACCGTTACTGTGAGCCACATTACAATTTGATTCATCCTTTGGTCATTGCACAAGAGAAGATTGAAAAGGAAGAATCATCCTTTTCAACATTATTAGTGGATTACCGGATTTGGTGCTTTCATGGAAAACCTTTTTCAATTTGGATAGATTATTATCCGGACGACTACAATAAAACTCATCATAAGAATATCGAGTTATACGATCTGGATTGGAATTATCAGCCCCAAAATGCCGTTTTTTCCGAGAGATATCGAGATGGTAGAGGGAGAATCCCTCGGCCTGCACATTTGGATGACATGCTGGACGCTGCAACCATTCTCTCACAAGGTCTACCTGAGGCAAGGGTGGATTTTTACATTGCGAACGACAAACTGTACTTTGGGGAAATAACTTTAACAAGTAATAGGGGAAGAATAACACATTACACTCCTGAATACCTTATTGAACTCGGCAACCAGATTCATCTACCGTTATGACGTCTCCAAAGTTCAGCATCATTATTCCGCACTACAATATCCCGGATCTTTTAATGCGGTGTCTTGCGTCAATCCCCATACGAGAGGATGTGCAGGTCATTGTCGTTGACGATAATAGTCCAGAAGCCGACTCTTATATCGATCGCTACCCAGAATTATCCCGCCCCTATTTGGAATTTATACGGACCACAAAAGGCGGTGGCGCCGGATACGCTCGAAACGTCGGACTAGACCACGCAAAAGGAGAATGGCTTCTCTTCGCTGATTCTGATGACTTCTTCAGTGATGGATTTATCGATCTCGCTGAGCAGAAGATTAACATGACCGTCGATATCATTTATTTCAAGTTGACTCCCGTGATGTCTGACGACATTCGGATGGCATCGAACAGGGATCAGTGGGTCAACCGTTTACTTGATGACTTCCTGTCCACAGGAAATGAATCGATGCCTCGGTGTTTTCATTGGCTACCAACATCAAAATTAATCAGAAGAGAATTGGTTGTAAGATATGGAATCCGCTTTGACGAAACAAGATACTCTAACGACGTCGTATTTTCCGTCCTCACCGGATGTCACGCCCGTGCCATCATGGCATGCAAAGAATCAATCTACTTTCTGACAGAAAGAGAGGGGTCTCTTGTCTCCAATTTCGGTTCGAAACCCGGCGAATTAGTCTGTAGGACAAAAGTCGTATTTCGAGCGAATAAGATCATGAAATCATTTTATAATGATATCCCTGTCAGCGATCAGTTGTTTTTTTTCATGAAAAAGCTTTACCATACTGATCGGGAGAGTTTTGCATTCTTTTTCAAGGAAGCGAAAGAATACGGTGCAGATCGATGTGAGATTATCCGGCACATCCGCTGGAGTGAAAACGGATACCTGAATAAAATTCTTGTATACTTAAACGGCATGCTCATTCTCCTAAGGAGAAAACCGAAGTTGAAGATATGACACCTTCCGTATCCGTCATCGTTCCGATTTTCAACGCTGAAAAGACATTGCCTCGATGCCTTGACAGTCTCGCGAATCAAACGTTTTCGAGTATCGAAATCATTTGTATTGATAACGGGAGCTCTGACCATTGTGCCCAGATTTGTCTGGAATACGCCCGGAAAGACCCTAGATTCATTGTATTATCGGAAGATAATCAGGGAGTTAGTGCTGCCAGAAACAAAGGCCTGCGATATGCCAAAGGGGAAGGCTATGCTTTGTCGAAGCCGACGACCGCATCAAACTAAAGCACCTCTACCCAATGTTGAACTGCTAAATCTTACAACGAATTAGTGATGAACACCATTCTTTCTGTCATTGTCCCCGTATACAATACGCCTCAGGATTTTTGGGTAAACTGTCTAGACAGTTTACATCGCCAGGATTTTTCAGAGGTGGAATTCATCATTGTAAATGACGGCGCGACAGATCCATGGATTGAAAGAAACGTTCTGGAATTCTGCCAGAAAGACCACCGATTCAAATATATCAAGAAAGAGAATTCCGGTCCCGGTGCTACCAGGAATAAGGGAATGGAGATAAGTCAAGGACAGTATTTAATGTTTGTTGATTCTGACGACATTCTTCTTGACGGTGCCTGCAGATATGCTGTCAATTCCATTGAATCCACAAATTGCGATATCGTTATCCTGGGGCAATATGTTTCCCCAAAACAGCAACAACATCCAGTCAAGAAGACATTGACAACGGAAGAGATTATCGGCCTAAAATACAGCACCTTGGCTTTCTCGTCAAATTATTATGATATTGACCTGGTCGTTGATAGTATCTATGCAAAAATTTTCCGCAAGGACATCATTAAAGACAGTCATTTATTATTTACTGATCTGAGGCGTTCGGAAGATGCGTTGTTTTGCCTTTACTATTATGACCATTGTTCCAGTATCTACTTTGACAATGAAATCATATATATTTATCGCAACAACCCAGAGTCCATTATGCACAAATTCTCAGATAACAGCGTGAAAGCCCTACCGCTGGTCCTCGAAGAGAAAGAGCGCTATGTTAATCAAGATACCGGGCATCAACAGTATTATGCGAAAGGTCTCCCAGAGAGAGCCGCAAAAGGTATTGAAGAAGGGCTGAAGAATTATTTTCTCAACAGACAAAACAATAAAAGAATCAGCACCTTAGCTAGAGAGCTCAAAGCCTTTCTTACTACTCCGATTGTAAACAAGTATTTCAAAGATTCGCATTCTCCATCGAGCAGAAAATACAAATTATATTGGATTTTGTTACGATTAGGGCTCTACCGATCGGTCTTCATATTGGAAAGGACCTATCGTCTTTTCAGAGCCAAGATGTCTTGAGAAGAAACGAAGAATAAAAAAGACTGTCTCCATGGGAGGATCTTCCATAAAAACCTCAGATTTCTTAATCGTCGGTTCCTGTCTCTTCGGTTCCATCACCGCCCATCTGGCCTCCAAGGCGGGAAACACTTGCCTGGTCATTGACAAGCGTCTGCACCAAGGCGAAACGTGTACTATGATGACATGGAAGGGATTCCCGGATCATTAAACTTCTAGAAAATAACAAAGGCGTCAGTGCTGCAAAGAATAGCGGATTGCGACACACGCCAAGGGTGACCGGTGACCGGATCTGCCTTTATGATGTAGAGGATCAGATGGTAGAACATGCCGTTGAAAGGATGCTCGTTTTTTACACTGTGGCCGTTGTGTCCTTGTTATCGGAGGATACATTGTAATGGATCCCAATGGAGATTTCACCTCGAGAAACAATCATTTTAGTCATTTTTCTTTCTACAATTCAAGCTATTTATAGGATTGGGCCCACAAGCATTAATTGACTATTTTACAAGAAGTGCAAAAGATGTACTTATGTACCAGCTTCAAAAGAATAAATAGCTTTCACATAGTAATCACTCAGCCAAAGTATACGTTTTAAATAGATTCTTATTCCATGAATAATACATCTGCCAACATCAATCTCTTCGTTGTCACCCACAAGCCCATCAAATTTGAACTTCCCGATTACTACCAGTGGATTCAAGTCAACGCGGAAAAGAATGGACGATGGGATGGATATCTTCATGATAATGATATCAACGACAATATCTCCATAAAGAACAATTCGTACTGTGAACTCACAGCATTGTATTCTCTTTGGAAGAATTCCGACGCTGACATCAAGGGGCTCTGCCACTACCGCCGATTCCTTGGGAACGGGATTCCGGTGTTCCATCAAATGCGGCACGGCCTTTACCTGAGGAAAGAACGAATCCCATTTGAAGTTATCAAGAGAAAAAGGATTGAACGACTTCTGAAGAATAAAGACATTCTTGTACCTGCATCTATTTTTCCGTATCCAAACACGGCGCATGAGGATCTGCTTCGCTTCGTTTATTTGAAAGATATCAATGTGATGATTGATGCGGTCGAAGCATTCTTCCCTGACTACGTTTCGGCGCTATGGAAGGTTCTCTCCTCGACGAATATCCATTACTGCAACATGTTTATCGCATCGAAAGAAGTAACGGATGCATATTGCTCCTGGCTCTTTGACCTGCTGGGGAAAATAGAAAACCGGATCGATATTTCAGACTACGATCCTCAACATATGAGGATCTTCGGCTACATGGCCGAGGTCCTGCTGAATGTTTACATAGAGCGCCATCACTTGAAAAAAGGGGATCTCGAGCAAATCCAACTTGATGAACAGGATACTCCGCTCTCCATGAAGAGGAAACTCGTCCTTTTCCGGCACGCACTATACTCCTTTTTCCAGAAAGTTCCCCCTCAAAAGTTTCGTAAAGAGCTCTGGTACGCACGAATACGTCACTATCAATCAGCTGATACGGCTCCATCTTCCTCTGACAAAGCCGCTTTCCTGAAAGCGCTTGGCGGAACAGGCATCACCTCCGAAACAGGAAGTGCCGGAGACTATTTGAAAGCGCAATATGGAGACGTAATCATCAATGCCTATTTCGCGGATGATCAGAATCAAATGTCCAAGATAGCAGAAGCGCTTCATCCGATTGAGGCAGCGTTCAGTCAAGCATCCATCAACAGAATCTTCTGCACTTTCCCTATCGACCTATCCATTGTAAAAGATTACGCCAGAAAAGGAATCTTCGTTTATCAAGTTCACTGATATCAGACAAACTCTTTTAGTAACAATATGCCTTCCTACCACTACCTCATCGTCGGCTCCGGCCTCTTCGGTTCCACCTTCGCCCATATGGCGACCAAGGCGGGTAAACGCTGCCTGGTCATCGACAAGCGACCGCACCTGGGTGGAAACGTGTACTGTGAAGACATGGAAGGGATCCATGTGCACAAGTACGGGGCACACATCTTCCATACGTCCAACAAGGAAGTGTGGGACTTCGTGAACGGCATCGTCCCCTTCAACCGGTACACCAACTCCCCCGTCGCCTCCTATAAAGGCAAGTTGTACAATCTCCCGTTCAACATGAACACCTTCTACCAGATGTGGGGGGTGACGACGCCCGAAGCAGCACTGGCAAAGATCGAGGAGCAGCGGGCAGAGGCGAAAGCGGCGATGCTTGCCGCCGGCGTTTCCGAACCCAGGAACCTGGAAGAGCAAGCCCTGCTGCTGGCGGGACGCGACATCTATGAAGCACTGGTCAAAGGCTATACGGAGAAGCAATGGGGACGCCCCTGCACAGAGCTTCCGGCATTCATTATCCGGCGCCTCCCCTTCCGTCTCGTCTTCGACAACAATTATTTCAATGACAAGTACCAGGGCATCCCGGAAGGCGGCTACAACAAACTGATTGACGGGCTGCTGGAAGGCATCGAAACGCGTACCGGATGCGACTTCTTCGCAGACCGTTCCCAGTGGGAGGGCGTCGCGGAAAAGATTGTCTTTACCGGGAAGATCGACGAGTATTACGGATACCGGTTCGGAAAGCTGGAGTACCGCACCGTGCGGTTCGAGACGGAGACGCTGGGCACACCCAATTACCAGGGTAACGCCGTCGTCAACTATACCGAGCGGGAAGTACCGTATACGCGCATCATCGAGCACAAGCATTTCGAAATGTTCGGGCAGGCCGTTTACGACAATCCAAAGACCGTCATTTCCAAGGAATTCTCCACCGAATGGCGGGAAGGAATGGAGCCCTTTTACCCGGTCAATGATGAGAAGAACAACGCCTTGTACCAGCAATACAAGGCACTTGCGGATGCAGAGGAGAATGTCATTTTTGGCGGGCGCCTGGCCGAGTACAAGTACTATGACATGGCGCCGATTATCGAGAAAGTATTGAATCTGTGGAAATGAAGGAAAAGATTCTGACCCTTATCATCCCAGCCTATAACATGGAGAAGTATCTTGACCGATGCCTTTCCTCGTTGGTTGTCAACGACGAGTCGATGGGCCGGTTCGAGGCACTGGTCATCAACGACGGCTCAAAAGACGAGACTTCTGAAATCGGCCGTCGCTACGAGGGCGCTTATCCGGACACCTTCCGCGTCATCGACAAGGAGAACGGGCATTACGGTTCCTGTGTCAACCGCGGACTGGCTGAGGCGAAAGGGACGTTCGTCAAGATCCTGGATGCGGATGATTCGTTCGACAATGATGTCTTCACATCATTTCTCGACTTCTTAATGACAGAGGACGTCAAAACTCGAGCGGATGTAATCATCTCTGACTATACGGAAGTGGACAACCGGAGAACGCCCCTGAAGACCATTTCTTTTTCCAAACATGATCACTCGTTTTCAAAAAACGACCTCACATCAAACGACAAGAAAGAATGGTTCATCCACGCCCTGACCTATAGGACTTCCATCCTCCGGGAGCAGAACTATCGGCAGATTGAAGGAATCTCATACACCGACCAGGAATGGGCATTTATCCCCATGGCATACGCGTCGGTTCTGTTTTCATTTGGCAAACCGTTGTACCTTTACACAAAAGGGGTTGAAAATCAGTCGGTTGAGCCGGCCATCCATGCAAAAAACATCTGGATGGAAATGAATGTCATCAAAGAGATCATTTTGTTCTACAGTGGGGCGCTTCCCGCCTCTGCCAAGGAGAGAGACCCCTTCCTGCGCGACCGGCTTCTCATCATTGTTGAGAGCATCTACCAACTCTGCCTCCTTACACTCAGGAAATACAAGGTCCCTCTTGATGCATTGGAAGATTTCGACAACTGTTTGAAGACAAACTGCCCGGGGGAGTATGCCATAACAAACCGATATTCGACGACCATCGCGAAGCTGAAGTTCTTTCCAATAAGGAATTGGAGAGAGAACAAGCGCGGGATCATGTTGCTTCAAAATTTGGCATACGATTTTGCAGATTGGTACAACAATCTGAAATTGAATCATTAGCCTACTGACAAGAGGAAATCGATGGAGAAAAAAAAGGTTTTTTATCTTCTTACCGCCATGCGAATCGGCGGAACAGAGAAAGCTTTTCTGGGCCTTCTCTCAACGATTGACTATTCTAAAACTGAAGTTCATGTTGGCTTGTTTCACAAAGATGGAGCCCTCCTGAGTTATCTTCCTAAAGAAGTCTTTGTCGATCATATCGCCCTGGACCCCGAACTCATGGGGAACGACAATATTCCCACGAGCAGCGCCATAAAATTATATTTACGTCGAAAACAACCTTTTCGGGCAATTGTTTTATCAATTCTATACATTGCATCGTTACTTAACAAAAAGTATAGATATCTCATTTTCAGATATGTACTGAAAGAGGTTCCCGTTTTCAAAACTCATTTTGAAGAAGCATATGCATTCAGCGGGATCAACGAACTGGTCACATTCTATGTAGCAGAGAAAATATCTGCAGAGACGAAGGTTTGCTGGATTCATTTCGACGTCGCCAAGGAGCCTTTGACCAGGCCATTCTTTATCCATGAGATGAATTATTTCCAAAGGATTCACCTCGTCTCACAACAAGCAAAACAATCCTTTGATGGTGTATTTCCATCCCTGGCTGGGAAATCCGTTTTTGTCCCCAACATTGTATTGCGGGAGCAGATCATCGCACTTTCAGAGTCAGGGTGTACTTTCGAAGACGGCTACGATGGGACGCGTCTCCTTACCATTGCAAGGATGTCTCCGGAAAAAGGAATACCAGACGCCCTTCAGGCCCTGCGTGCGTTGAGACAGGCCGGGATACAAATCCGGTGGTATTTTATCGGTAGTGGCCCCAGGATGGAAGAATATAAAAAACTTGCACATAAACTTGATGTCGCTGGCGATGCGGTCTTTCTGGGGAGCATCGTTAATCCATACCGCTATTTGAAAGACTGTGACATCTATGTACAACCTTCTAAAGGCGAAGGATTCTGCATTGCGATCACCGAAGCGATCTGCCTTGACAAGCCCATTGTCGCCACTGACTTTTCCGGAGCGCGCGAACAGTTGACAGGGAGGAAGGATTCACTAATCATCGGGATGCATGCTCCGACCCTGGCGGCAGGGATTAGAACCATGATGCAGCACTTGCATTCATCTCCCACTATAAAGGATTTCTCTTGAAACACGCGTTCCTGATTATCGCTCATAATGAGTTTGCTGTACTTCAGCTTCTTGTCAACATGCTGGATGATCCGCAAGTTGACATATACATTCATTTTGACAAAAAGGTCCGCTCGCTCCCGACGATCCGGACAGAGAAAAGCAAGCTGTTCATTCTGAGCGACAGAATCGATGTCAAATGGGGATCCGTCTCCCAGATCCAAACTGAATTCCTGCTCCTTGGAACAGCCCGGGAAAACGGGCCCTATTCCCATTACCATATTATTTCCGGGACCCACCTCCCACTGCTTCCTGCAAAGGAATTGCTTGCTTTTTATCATCAGCACAGCGGGCAAGAAATCATGCGGTGCTGGAAAGAGGACCCGGGAGACGCTGATTTCAAAATCCGGCGTATCCACTTTCCGCTCCGGTGGTACAAAAGCCCCTCGACCGCAAAACGGGTCCTTTGCCAACGGACCTGGAGCATCGTCATCAGGATCCAACGGATTCTTCAACTGCGCATCAACAAAAAAGCTTCTTTCCATAAGACTGACAATTGGCTGAGCCTGACCGAAAAAGCATGTCACTACCTTATGGCGCATAAAAAGGAGATCTTGAAAAAGTATCGATGGTCATTTTGCGGAGACGAGTATTTCGTCGCATCGGAACTATATGGTGCGAAGGAGCACTTCGAGATTTGCGACACCCCGAAGCTTCTATATGTTGATTTCATCAAGGACTCCCCGCGTTCCATTCCTCTCGGTGAATATGATTCTTTGAAAGGGACCGGATATCTCTGGGCACGAAAATTCACATCGCAATGACGATGGCGGCAATCAATACAAGACAATCCAATTTTGAATTACTGCGACTGGTCGCCATCCTGATGGTCCTGTTCCACCACGCGACCTATGTTGCACTTGGAGAAGTCGATCAAAGCACGGTCCAGGCATTGCCATGGGCTGCTTTTTACCGCGTTTTCTCCAACCAACTCTGTCTGGTATGCGTCAATGCCTTCGTCATGATCTCCGGTTGGTTCGGGATACGGGCGACGCTTAAAGGTGCGTGTTCCCTGCTTTTTCAGGTTGTCTTTCTGTCGGCGCTGGTCACGATTGTCATGGGAATCAGCGGGCATGACATCAAGAAGGCTGACACACTTTACGCATTGCTGTTCGGATCAAATTACTGGTTTTTCGTTGCATACATGGTGCTTTATGTCCTCTCCCCCATCATCAATCCATTCACGGAATCCGCAACGAAAAGGACTTATACGAACGTATTGATCGCTTTTTTCACCCTTGAGACCATCCTCGGATTCTTCCTCGGTTCCGAATTCAACAAAGGATATTCCGCACTTTCATTTATTGGAATCTATCTCCTTGGAGGCTATCTCCGTAGATATCCCAACCCATTCACTACACTCTCTGCCGGCAAGGACTTGTTCATCTATCTCGCACTCTCGCTGGTCTCCGCGGCCGGATTCTACTTCGGGAAAAAATTCTGGGACATCGGATTCCATCTGATTCACTATAATTCTCCGCTCTTGATTCTTGCATCTGTCTACTTTTTCTTGGCATTCAGCAAGATACAGATCAAGAGCAAGGCCATCAACTGGGCAGCCGCTTCGGCCTTTGCAATTTATCTGATCCAGGAGCATCCCTTAGTCAAGCCCTTCTATCTCTACTTCATGTTCACACTGGCAGAAACGCATTCCGGACTTCTCTATTTTGGTGCCGTTTGGGGGGTGATCCTGATCATCGGCTTTTTCTGCATCTTGGTTGACCAGTTGCGTATAGCCTGTTGGAAAGTCCTTATAAAAAAATGCCCATGAAAGAAAGACTTCTCGAGTGGCTGATCCGGCCGGAACGATACTATATCAAAAAGTACCTGCGATTCCTGCGGAAAGAAGAAAGATACACCGATTCCTCTCCAAACAAGTTGCTGGCTTTCTGGTACAAAGCCCGCAAAAACCGCCTGGGGTCCCGACTGGGATTCATCATCAGCGCAGGTTGCTTCGCTGAGGGGCTGCGACTGGAACATTATGGGTCCGTCATTGTCAATCCCAAAGCGCGGATCGGGAAGAACTGTATCATCCACGGGAACTGTTGCATCGGCAGTACGGGCGGCTATCCCGACGACTCCCCCGTCATCGGTGATAACGTCGATATCGGCCAGGGGGCCCAGATCCTCGGCGGAATCCGCATCGCCGATGGCGTCCGTATCGGAGCCGGTGCCGTGGTTGTCAAGGATGTTCTGACACCCGGTGTCACAGTCGTTGGCGTTCCAGCCAAACCGGTTGATAACAAGAATAGTTCGGATGCTTCATAATGTCTCTCAGTTTTCGGAGTGCTTCGGTTGCGGCGTATGCGCCGCAGCATGTCCGAAAAATGCGATTGCATACAAAGTAGCAGATGCAGGCTTTTACCGTCCTAGCGTCGATGAGGCCAAATGTGTCGACTGCGGCCTTTGCATGCGAGTCTGTTCCTATTCCGATCACGGCATCGCGCGGGAAGAGAACAGCGAGACCGGCTTCTACTCGGCCTGGAGCAATGACGAACAGACACGCCGGCTGGCAAGCAGCGGTGGAGTTGTTCAGGAACTTGCGCAAGCATGCATGAAGGCTGGCTATTCTTTCTGCGCCGCTCGTTATGACCATACGGACAACCGGGTCAAGCATACCATTATTGACGACGCCGCAGACTTGCGTTCCTGTACGGGATCGAACTATATCCAGAGCGACTTTGTCACCGATGGAATAGGAAAGCTCCAGGCCAGCCAGAAGTATCTTGTGATCGGGACGCCCTGCCAGATCGATTCCCTTCGCAGGTTGATTCGTCTTCAGAAAAGGGAAGATGATTTTATACTCGTAGACTTCTTCTGTCACGGGGTTCCCTCTATCCGGATGTGGGATAAATACCTGTCTTACACACGGAAAACCGGCTTTCAAGAAGTCCGGTTCCGCGACAAGAGGGAAGGTTGGCACGAAGCGTCCTACCGCATCGTCCTCGCCAAGGAGGGGGAACGCCTCTGGGAATCGAAACTGACGGACGGAGACTTGTTCTACCAGTTTTTTTTGCGGGACCGGTGCCTGAATGCGGCATGCTACGGCCCCTGTAAATTCAAGACGGTCCATTCGGCCGCAGATATCCGCGTCGGTGACATGTGGGGAAGGAAATTCAGCGGCGACCGGCAAGGAGTCAATGTTGTGATTACGTTCTCCGAAAAGGGAGAAAAAGTTTTTAAAGGGTTGAAGACTTGTACTATCCATGTGGAGGATAAGGAGCAAGCCCTGGACGGGCAAATGACATGCAACGCCAAACGCCCGCCATCCTATCCGTATGTTTACAAGGCACTTCATACGAGTAAGTCGCTTCCAAGGATTCAACGGGGAGCCTTGCTTCGGGAGTTTCCAGGGCGAGTCAAGAGCAGACTCGTCGCATATACTCAAATCCTGAAGCGCCATTTTGTCAAATAGCGTTCCGCATCCACATGAGAATCAATACAATAACATGTCACGACGTGTATAACCACGGAGCCTCCTTACAGGCCTTCGCGCTGCAGGAATATCTCCGGAGTTTGGGACATGACGTTCAGATTATCGACTATAAACCGGACTATCTCAGCCAGCACTATCGGCTTGACGACGTTAATCCTGTCTATGACCGCCCCATCATCCGCTGGCTTTACATATTGGCAAAACTGCCTTCCCGTATGTTACTTCGTCCCAGGAAATGGGCGTTCGACCGGTTTACAAAAAAGTTCCTTCTCCTGACACCGAGGCGTTATCACAGCAATGACGAGTTGAAAGAGAATCCCCCGCAAGCGGACCTGTATATTTGCGGAAGCGACCAGATCTGGAATACGTTTTTTCCCAATGGCAAAGACCCTGCTTTTTATCTTGATTTCGCGCCACGGGGCAAAAAACGGATCGCTTATGCAGCCAGCTTTGCCACAAGAGAGGTGGAGACGTCTTGCTTTGGATTCGTATCGGACATGCTCTCGCACCTAGACGCCATTTCCGTTCGCGAAAGATCTTCCCTTGCACTCCTGGAAGCGCTGGGGAGGAAAGATGGGACCGCCGTTTGCGATCCGGTATTCCTGATGGACCGGGCTTTTTGGTCGCGCTTCGCAGGCAAACCGACGCATAACGTCCGCCCCTACCTCGTCGTTTATGATTTCGAACAGTCGGAGTCTGTACGCCGCATCGCTGAGAGAGTCGCCGCTGAAGAACGTCTGACCATCTGCAACATCGGACCACGCAAGCTTTCTTACGCGCACAGGAACTACACATCCTCCGGACCGAAGGATTTTGTCCGTCTCATTCGAGATGCCCGGTTCGTCCTGTCGAACTCCTTCCACGCGACTGCGTTTTCCATGATCTTTCATGTTCCCTTTTTCATCGTAAAAAGAAGCGAAGCGATCAATGAAAGGATGCAATCGCTGTTGACAGATTGTTCTTTAGTCCACCGGATCGTTGAATGCCCGGACCATCTGGCTTCTTTCTCCGTCGACTACGATAACGTAGAGGCGCACCTGAATCCTGTTATTTCCGAGAGCAAACGCTTCATACAAAGTATTTGTTTATGAGAATCCTTCAAATGCACAGGAACCTCGGAGCAGGTGGAATCGAGGCACTGGTTTTCCACCTCAGCAATGCGCTGGCAAAAGAGCATGATGTCACGGTCTGCACAATCAACACGCCATCAACGGCGGATCACTTTTTCGCGAGGCTTGATCCGCACATAAAAAAAGAAACGATCGGAATGACTCCGGGCAACAATCCGCTCGGAACCGTAATCAAGATTTTCCGCTATATTCGAAAAGGTCATTTCGATATCGTCCAACTGCACGGCTTTTTTTATTTTTATTCATTGGCCATCATCATGCTGCACAAGCGGACGCATTTTTTTTATACCGTCCATAGCGACGCATCCAAAGAAAACAATCCATGGGACATCCGGTTGTTTCGTTTGAAACGCTTTTGTTTCCGCAAGAAGTGGATGACCCCCATCACTATCTCTCACGCGTCCCAAGAATCGTTCCGGAATTTGTACGGCTGTGGGAGTGAAATGATCTACAACGGGATCGAGAAGCCGGAAACAGGCAATGGTGTCCGGCTTAGGGAAGCCTTTCACTTGCTGCCCTCCACAAAGGTATTTATTCACCCCGGGCGTTTATCACAAGAAAAAAACCAGATCTGGCTCTGCCGGATTTTCGACCGGCTGGTACGGGAAGGGAATGATGTTGCGCTGATCCTTGCCGGTCCTGCACATTTCCAACAGGTCCTGGAAGAGATTTCTCCGTTTTTCTCTGACCGCATCATGTATGTCGGAGAACGTTCCGACATTCCCGCTCTTATGGCCCAATGCCTGGGAATGTGTCTCTGCTCCCAATATGAAGGAATGCCCATTGTCCTGCTCGAAGCACTTGCAACCGGGTGTGTCCCCGTATGCACCCCCGTCGGTGGAATCGTCAATGTCATCAAAGATGGTGTCAACGGGGTGCTTTCCACGGAAGTGTCTGAGGAATCGTATTACCAGGCCTTGAAAGGGTTCCTGGCGTCATGCGACCGTCCGGACTGGCTACAAGGAATCAAAGAAAACTGCAGGCAATCTTTTGCAGGGTTCGACATCCGGATCACCAGCAAACAATACGAAGAATGTTACAAAAAAACGCTCCTCCGTACCCAATGAAACCGATACCCCTCGCCATTGCATTCACACCCAATTACTTCGTGCCGGCCGCCACGATGCTGCGTTCCCTGCTGGACGCATCGGAAGGCGCCTACGAAGTGATCTGCCTGGTGACCGACCCGATCCCGCAGCGGATGCAGGAGAAACTCCAGCGGCTCGGCGACGGACGGCTCTCCTTCACCTACATTCCCATGAAGGGACGCCTGCAGGGCATCTACATCGACCCGCGCTACACGGAGGCGGCCTCGTTCCGCCTCCTGCTGACGGAACTCCTGCCCGAGTACGAGTCGGTCGCCTACATTGACTGCGACGTCATCGTCCGGCAAGACATCGGCAAACTCTTCGAAACGACGGACCTTGGAGACAACTACCTGGGCGCCGTCTTCGAAGCACCGATTGAGAACCAGGCGGAGCGGTTCCGCGCCTTGGGCTGCGATCCGGCCCGCTACTTCAACTCCGGTTTCCTGCTGATGAACCTGGCCGCGATGCGGAAAGACAAGGTGTCGGAGAAACTGCTGGAGGCCTGCAAAGTCGACTGGCTGGAATTCCCGGACCAGGATGCCCTCAACCAGGTCTGTCAGGGAAAGGTGCTGCCACTCAGCCCGGTATACAACGGCATCCGGACGTTCTTCATTCCGGAATACAAGAAAGAATTCACCGCGCAGTACAGCGATGCCCTCTGGGAACAAGTCCAGCGCGAAGCGACCATCCACTACACCGGCGGAAAGCCCTGGAACATCTTCTCCGTCCGCTACGCCGACTGGTGGCGCACCTATGAAAGCCTGCCGGAAGAGATCCAGCAGGAATGGACGCCGCCCCGGAAAGCGGCCACACTCTGGAAACTGTACCGCATCCGCCCGGCGGGCACCCTTCTTGAGGGGTTCCGACGCCTGAAACAAGTCTTGAAGCGATGAAACACGCCTTCCTCATCCTGGCTCACAACGAATTCGAGGTGCTGCGCCGCCTGGTCGCCGCGCTGGATGACCCGCGGAACGACATCTATATCCATTTCGACCGGAAAGTCGCCGTCCTGCCGGCGCTCGAGACGCGGCATGCTGGGCTGACCGTCCTCGAGAACCGGATCGATGTCCGCTGGGGCGGGCTCAGCATGCTCAGGGCGGAAGTCGCCCTGTTCCGGGCAGCCTGCTCCCGGGGGCCCTACCAGTATTATCATCTGCTCTCCGGGGTCGACCTGCCCCTCAGGAGCCAGGACAGCATCCATGCTTTCTTCGACCGGAACAACGGAAAGGAATTCATCGGTTACACCCTGACGCAGATGACGCCGGAGTACATACGGAAAATGCAACGCCGGCACCTCTTCTACGAGCATTTCAAGAGCCGCAACTTGGTTATCAGGCTCGTCCGGGGCGCCTTCATCCGCGTGCAGGAATGGCTCGGCATCTACCGGAACAAAAACATCGATTTCAAGAAGGGCTCTCAATGGGTGAGCATCACCGATGGGATGGCACGTTACTTCCTGGCGCATGAGGAATGGATGATGAAAGTGTTCCGCGGCACATTCTGCTGCGACGAGGTAGCGATGCAGACGCTTTGCTGGATGTCACCTTTCCGGGAGAATCTCTACAACACGACGGACGACGGCACCGGCTGCTTGCGTGCTATCGGGTGGCAGGTCCATGACGGGTGGAGCCAACTGATTGATTACAATGCCGGCGACTACGACAAACTGGCCGCCTCCCCTGCCCTCTTCGCCCGGAAATTCAACGGATCCGACCCTGCGTTTCTCGACCGGATTTCCTTGCTTTCACGACGATGACCTCCAATCCTTCCCTATTTGACAAACGCCAGTCTTCCGTCATCGAGTGGCTTCGGTTTGCCATGGCCTGCATGGTCGTGCTCTTGCATGCCGCCGGGAAAGGAGAACTCGGCCATGATACGTTTTCTTATATCAGGATTTTGCTCGCCCATGGCATCTGCCGCGTTGCCGTGCCCGTCTTTTTTATCATATCCGGATACCTTTTCTTCACAAAGTTGTCGGAATGGAACGCCTCCGTTTGGAGAAACAAGGTGAAAAAGCGCATCCATTCGCTGCTGATCCCATACATCGCCTGGAACACCCTCGCCCTTTTCATCTTCTATGCGTACGCCGTCATCCGCGCACACCGAGGAGGTGAGGTCACGGTTTCCTTCCCGGCTTTCTTCCAGCAACAGAAAGGGTTCATGTACCTTTGGAATACCAGCAATGGGTCTCCCATTGACTACCCGCTCTGGTTTGTCAGGGATCTCTTCCTCCTGTCACTGGGGGCTCCGATCATCCATGTTTTCCTCAAGAAACTGAAGATTCCAGGATTACTGCTGCTGGTCCTTGGTTTGTTTTCCATCAAATCTTTTCCCCAAGGAGTGTTGTTTTATGCAATCGGGGCTTATCTCCAGATGAACCGGAAAAACCTGCTGGCGGTTTTCTCGAAATTTCATGTACCCTGCAGCATCGCCGCCTTGGTCTGCCTTGTTTTGCTATGCGTTTCTTACTTTGAACAAGGATGGTGGTTCCAGATATCGCAGAAAGGTTTCATCTTATTCGGGACGCTCAGTACTTTCCATTTGGCCGATATTCTCGTCGGAAACAAGGTAATAGAGCGAAACGCATTCCTTTCCAGAAGCAGTTTCTTCATTTTCGCCGCGCATGGAATCCTGATTCTGGATGATTTTGCCTTCTATATTTGCTTACATCTGTTCAACGGCTCCAGCTTGACCGTACAAATGGCCGATTTGGTCTGCCGGACCGGTTTGACAATCCTCATCTGCCTGCTACTGTATTACTTGACAGAACGTTTCCTGCCTAAAACTACTCGATTCCTGACCGGGAATCGGTCTTCTCGTCTTTCACATGCATAAAGTCATCAACTTCTTTTTGGAGCCCTTCGGAAAGGAGTGGGCTTTTTTTATCGCCCTCTGGCTGCTGGCCTCCTCCGCCGACGTATATTTTTGGTCCATTCACGGGAATCCCGCTTTCGGGATATACATGGGAATACATGGATTCATTCAAGTCTACGCCATCGTTCTGCTGCTTGGACTATTCCGGAACCGGTTCCGGACCATCCTCCAATGGATCCTCCTGGCTCTCGGCGTGCTCAACCTTTGTGCGGACACTTGCGTCCACCGGATCATGCATTTCGGCTTCACGGGAGACATGGTCGCCATTATCCTGGGATCCAATTTTTCGGAAGCCTCTGAATTCCTCCCGATGTACATCACCCCTCAGGCCATTCTATTCATTGTTTCCGTCATTGCACTCGCATTCCTTGTCCTTTATTTCCGGAAGACGATTTCTGCGTGGATGAAGCCATGGCTGCAATGGGGCCTGGCCTTTGTACTGCTGTCTTTTATCCTCCTCGTTTCTGTCCGACATTCACGAAACTGGGAAGGCGTTTTCCTGAATAAAATCGGTCTTTTCCTCTCCTATGATGCTCCTGTGGACCTGACAGGATACCGGACGGAACCGGAAATAGAAGTGACTGGCGAGCAGCCGGAAACGGTTGTCATGATCATCGGCGAGTCGCTTTCGAAGAGGCATTGCTCCTTGTATGGATACCCGCGTCAGACTACCCCTTTCTGGGATGCAATGGCGGCCGACTCCTCCCTCATCGTATACAATAACGTTTCGTCCGCCTATACGAATACGGTCGGCGCATTCCAAAGGCTCCTGACGACGTACGACAACCACGCGCCGGAGGATACCGTGTGGTACAAATACACGTTTCTGGAGGATGTCATGTCGATGGCCGGATACAGGACGACGTGGATCTCCAACCAGAGTTCCTCCGGGATATACGACAACATCGTTGCCAAGTTCGCAGCCTTGTCCGACACCGTTGAATGGGTCGGGCCCAAAGGGTTGGGAATCGGGAAAACAAACAAAGACGAGGACGTCTTCCCCTTCATCCAGACGCTTGTAGCAAGCACGACTCTTGACAAGAATTTCGTGATCATCCACTTGATGGGTTCACATGAAGGTTTCGGTTCGCGGTATCCGGCCTCTTTTGCCCGATTCACAGAAAAAGACTATCCGGACAAACCGGAAGGACAGCGATCGACATTGGCCGAATACGACAATTCCGTCCTCTACAGCGACTACGTCGTATCGACCATCATGCATCTGTTCGATGAAAAAGAGGCGTTGGTCCTCTTTTTCCCGGACCACTCGCTGGACATTTACGACAGCGATCCCTCCTATGCAGGCCACGCACGGACCGGAAACGAAGTCTCGGTGCGCGCCGGTGAAGATATTCCATTCATCCTGTACCCGACTTCCCGATACAAGGAAGCATTTCCCGACAAAATGGAGAGGATAAAATCCGCATGCAGCAATGCATTCAACACAGAAGACCTGATCTATACCATCATGGACATCTGCAACATCAAGTTTGCAGAAAATGTGTCCGTAGAAGAAAAATCGCTCCTGCAACTCAATTGACACGATGAAAATCAGCATTATCATGCCGGTATACAACGCGGAGAAGACAATCCGCGAGAGCCTGGACAGTATACAGGAACAGTCCTTCCGCGATTTCGATATTGTCTTCATCGATGACTGCAGCACCGATGGAACGAGCGCGATCCTGGAGGCATTCCAAAAAGACAGCGGCATCCCGTGCAGGATTGTCCGGCAAGAGAAGAACGGAGGGGTTGCCGCAGCCAGGAACCGGGGACTTCAAGAGGCGGCAGGAGAATTCCTGGCTTTCGTCGATGCCGACGACAAGATCGAGCCCCGGGCACTTGAGCTGGCCATCGCGGCCGTGCAGGAGGATACGGACATCGTCGGATGGGACTGGACGCTGGGATTTGAAAAGAACGGACGGCACATGCGCCAGGCGGACTACGGAACGCCTCTGGAAGCCATCAAGAACCTGACCGGCGGAACGATGCGATGGAACCTCTGGCTGTTCATGATCCGTCGTAACCTGGTAATCCGGAACGGCATCCGCTTTATCGACGGAGCCAACATGGGAGAGGATATGATGTTCGTGCTGAAAGCATTCCAGTACGCACATGGGACCGTCCAGATTCACGAACCGCTGTATCGGTACAATGCCGTAAACACGGCCTCCATCAGTAAACAATTCGACACGATACGGAGGAAAGAGGTAGAGACGAATGTTCTCGAAGCGGAACGAAGCCTTCGCGATTCCGCATACGTAAGCCAGCTGGGGGACTCGGTCCAGTTCCTGAAATTGTATTTGAAACTTCCTCTGCTGATCAGTGATACCCGCTCGGATTACGAACTTTGGTACAATTGGTTCCCGGAGTCCAATGCATTCGCCATGAAAAACAAAGCGCTCCCGCTCCGAACCCGGCTGCTGCAAGGAATGGCAGCCAAAAGACTTTGGTGGGGCGTCAGAATGTACTATCTTTGCGTTTACAAATTCATTTACGGCATTATCTACCGGTAGGCGATGAAGAAGTTGATTATTCCCACCATCCTGACCATCTTGGTCAGTTTCTATATATTCCAGGTCCAGTTCCGGTTCCTTCCGATGGGCCTGAATACCAAAATAATTATCGCCGCCATCGGTGTTTTCATATTCGGGGTACAGTGCATCCATAACCACGAAATCCGCATGTCCCGCCGAACCCTGGTCTCCATTTTGCTTGCCGTAGCCTTTTCCATTTGGTGCCTGTTCTGCATTACCATGAACGGCACGGATGACAACACCTATACCAACTATTGCTGGCGATCTTTCGGGACCTGGCTTGGCGGTGCCTATGCCGTTTGTTTCTTCCTTCGCCGGAGACACCAACGGATGGATTTGGAGCTCCTGACCCGGTACATGGCCATTGTCTGCATCGCGCAATGCGCCATAGCCCTGCTGATCGACAATGTCCCCTTCGTGAAACGGATTGTCGACTCACTGATTTACGGAGGGCCGGAAGAGTATCAGCCCCTTAACCGTCTGTACGGTTTTGGCGCCGCCCTGGATACAGCCGGCGTCGTATTCAGCGTTACGCTCGTACTCGTTGCGCACCAAATCGTCCAATGGCAGAAAAACCCGACGGGCAAGCGATTCCTGTCGTCCTATTTGATTGCATTCATTCTGATCACGATTGTCGGAAACATGATTGCCCGTACAACAACCGTCGGTGCGGCAATCGGATTGGGGTATATCCTTTTTTCGTATATCAGGATCCAGCGCGGAGGGTTCATCGCAGGAGAGAATATGCGTTTCTATGGAATCCTCGCCGGCCTGCTGATTGCGGCCATCGTCATCAGCGTCAGCCTGTACAATTCCAGTCCTGTCTTCAAAGAGCATCTGCGTTTCGCCTTCGAAGGTTTTTTCAACTGGGCGGAGACCGGTGATTTCAGCACGGACTCCACCGACAAACTGAATTCCGTCATGTGGATCTGGCCCGAAGACACACGGTCCTGGATCATCGGCACGGGCATTTTCGGACACTATGTCTATGCAACCGATATCGGTTACTGCCGGTTTACCTTGTACTGCGGGCTGCCGGGCTTGGCCCTCTTTTCCATCTTCTTCATTTTCAACCACCTCTCCATCCAGTCGAAATTCCGGCATTCTTCCTTTCTCTCACTCTGCCTGATCGCCATCACCTTCATCATTTGGATAAAAGTCTCAACCGATATCTTCTTCATCGACGCACTGCTCTTCTGCCTGGACGATGATACCAACACCTTGTCACCATGCGAATCATCTATTGCATAGCGGGGACGTACCGGGCTGCGGGAATGGAACGTGTCCTGGCGGATAAAACCGCCTGGCTGGCCGCCCGGGGGCACGAGATCCACATCCTGACAACGGACCAACGGGGGCTGCCCTCCGCTTTCGAAATGGATCCGTCGATCCGGTTCCGGGACCTCGGCATCAACTACGAAAAGGATAACGGACGGTCGCTCCTCTCTAAAATCCTGCGGTTCCCCGCCAAGCAGTTCCTCCATCGGCAACGGCTGAAAAAAGCGCTGATGGAGATCCGCCCCGACGTGGTGGTCTCGATGTTCTGCAACGATGCTTCTTTTCTCCCGAAAATCAAGGATGGCAGCAAGAAAGTGCTTGAGGTCCATTTTTCACGGTTCAAGCGATTGCAATACGGTAGGAAAGGGCTCTGGGCGCTTGCTGACCGAATCCTGAGCCGGAAGGATCTCAAGGACGCCAGGGCCTTTGACAGATTCATCGTTCTGACTGAAGAAGACAAAAGGTACTGGGGGAATCTGCCGAATATGGAAGTGATCCCGAATTCCATCTCCTGGAGCATCGAACACCCCGCCCCCCTGACTGGAAAGACCGTCCTCGCTGTCGGCCGGTATTCGTACCAAAAAGCGTTCGACCGATTGATTGCTGCATGGAGGATACTTCGGGAAACATCCCCTGCCGCAGGGGAGTGGACACTCCGCCTGGTCGGCGATGGAGAAATGCGCGAAGCACTGGACCGACAGATTGCGGAAACGAGCCTGCAAGACTGCGTGCAGCTTAGGAAGGTTGAAAAAGACATGATCTCTGTCTATCAAGAAGCATCGATCCTGGCGTTAAGTTCCCGTTACGAGGGCCTGCCGATGGTGCTGCTGGAAGCCCAGGCCAACGGACTGCCCATCGTCTCCTTCGCATGCAAATGTGGTCCACGCGACGTGGTCCGTCAAGGAGAAAACGGGATACTGGTGCCGGAAGGAGACATCGAAGGACTGGCATCAGCGCTGAAAACATTGATTGAAGATCCGGCCCTTTTGAAAAAAATGGGGCAGCAGGCTTGGAAGGATGCTGCCCGGTGGGACCGTGAAACCATTATGAGACGATGGGAGAACCTGTTCGAAAGCATATTGTAGTCTCAGCCGTAAACCTGCGCAAAGGTGGGACGCTGACCATCCTGCGGGAATGCCTCCACTACCTTGGTTCCAGGCCGGACTTGGAAGTGACAGCCTTGGTGCACGACCGGCATCTCTGCGATGTCCAGGGAGTACGATATATCGAGATCCCCTGGAGCACACGCAGTTGGGGAAGACGTCTCTGGTGTGAGTATGTGACGATGCATCGGATTTCAGCATCGATGCCGGAAGCAGACTTGTGGCTGTCGCTGCACGACACGACTCCACGGGTCCGGGCAAAACGGCAGGCGGTGTATTGCCACACCTCGTTTCCCTTCCTGAAGGTGCATGCAAGGGATTTTTTGATGAATCCCAAAATTCCGGTCTTCGCCAAACTGACCCGGTTTGCTTACCGGATTGGCGTACGGCGGAACAAATACCTGATTGTCCAGCAAAACTGGTTCCGTGAGGGATTGAGCAGGCTGGTGCACTTCCCCGCCGACCGGATCATCATTGCTCCGCCCAACTTCAAGCCGCTCCTTTCTGCCCCGTTTTCCGAAGAGGAGCGTGGAAAGGTTCCTGTGTTTCTCTATCCGTCGACACCCGATTGTCACAAAAACTTCGAAACACTCTGCCAGGCGGCCGGTCTTTTGGAACAACGGCTGGGGACAGACCGGTTCAAAGCCGTCATTACAGTCAGCGGGAACGAGAACCGATATGCCGCTTGGCTGAAGAAAAGATGGGGACATGTGTCCTCCATCGATTTCCATGGCTTCATGTCCAGGGAGGAACTGATTGTTGCATACAAAGAGGCGGATTGCCTTGTATTTCCGTCACGGGTCGAAACGTGGGGACTTCCGATTTCCGAATTCATGGCGACCGGGAAGCCCCTGCTGCTCGCTGATTTGCCATACGCCCATGAAACGGCGGAAGGGGCATCCCAAGTCGCCTATTTCCAGGCGGAAGACGCTTCCTCGCTTGCATCGCAGATGCTCGCGCTGGTTGAGGGAGACCTTTCTGCATTCACACCCGTTTCAGCGAAGGCGAAGAAGTTTCCCTTCGCCGAAAACTGGGACGGATTGTTCAATATCTTAATGAAGGAATGATGAAAATCTTACAGCTCGGTAAGTTCTTTTATTAATATTTGTATTTCTTATATATTATCCATATCTTTGGTCCATAATATATAAAAAATTATAATATTATTATGGAAGACATCAAATGGATGTCAGACGCCCAGATCCTGCAAGGAATGGGAGACAAACTCCGTGAGTGGCGGCTGGACAGCAATCTGTCGCAGTCTGATGTCGCCATGAAAGCGGAGATATCCCTCATTACGTACATGAACATGGAGCATGGGAAAGGGTGCCGGTTGTCCCATCTGATCCGTGCGCTTCGCGTCCTCGACAAGTTGGATGCACTGGAGCGGTTCTTGGAAGAACGGCAGATCTCCCCGATTGCTTATCAAAAATTCGAGCAAGGGCTCAAAGTCCGCAGACGCGCATCGAAAAAGAGAACAGATGATCCAGACCATGACAATACTCCTGTTTGGTAAACCCATCGGAGTAATCAGGCTGGAAGACGATGGCTTCTGCGCCTTCCAGTATACGCCGGAATTCTGTCGGAGTGGCCTGGAACTTGTTCCCCGCCTACGATATGGGATTTTGCTATAACCCCAGGGGACAGTGGGCCAACGCGCATCAGATGTCCGTCGCCGGGAAACGCGACCATGTCACCCAAAACGACCTGCTGGATTTTGCCGCAAAACAGGATATAAAAGATCCGGAAGAAGTCATCCAGCAAGTCGAATACGGCATCTCCCGTTTTCCGGAGCACGCCGATGATTGCGGCGTTCCCAAGTCAGAAACCGATTACATCATGGCTCAAATCAATGAGCGACGGAAAGAATTGACGCATTGATATTTCCCTCTATGAAAATCTTACAGCTCGGTAAGTTCTATCCGATCCGTGGCGGCGTGGAGAAGGTGATGTGGGACCTCACGCGTGGCCTGGCCGCCCGGGGCGTATCCTGCGACATGCTCTGCGCGGCCGGAGACGGAGAGAAGGAGACCCGCATCATCCCCCTGGGTGATACGGGACGCGTCATCGTCGTGCCGGCCCTCTTCAAGGCGGCCGCCACGATGATCGCCCCGCAGATGATCTCCTGGCTCCGGAAACACCGGAACGACTACGACATCATCCACATCCACCATCCTGACCCGATGGCCTGCCTTGCGCTGTGGCTGAGCGGCTACAAAGGGCGCGTCATCCTGCACTGGCACAGCGACATCCTCAGCCAGCGCTTCCTCCTGACCCTGTACCGCCCGCTGCAAAGCTGGCTGATCCGCCGCGCGGAGCGCATCGTCGGGACGACACCGGTCTATGTCGCCGAATCGCCTTGGTTGCTGAAAGTGCAGGACAAGGTAACGTACGTTCCCATCGGTATCGAGCCCGTCCCTGTCGATGAAGCCGGCGCCGCCCGCATCCGGGAGAAATACAAGGGCAAAAAACTGGTCTTCTCCCTGGGCCGGCTCGTCCCCTATAAGGGTTTTGCCTACCTGATCGAGGCCGCCCGCTACCTGGACGACAGTTACCACATCCTCATCGGCGGGAGCGGGCCGTTGCGCGGGGAACTGCAGGAGCGGATCGATGCCATGGGGCTCTCCGACCGCGTCACACTGCTGGGTTACCTTGAGGACGCGGCGATCCCCGCCCTGTTCAGTGCCTGCGACGTGTTCGTCCTGAGTTCGGTGATGAAGACCGAAGCCTTCGGCATCGTCCAGATCGAAGCCATGTCGGCCGGGAAACCGGTCATCGCCACGCGGATTCCCCATTCCGGCGTCTCCTGGGTGAACGAAGACGGCGTTTCCGGGGTCAACGTCGCGCCGGAAAATGCACTGGAACTGGCTAAAGCCATGCAATTTATTTGTAATTCTTCTGAGAATTACCGAACTTTGTCTACTTGTGCGCGGAAGCGTTTCACGGAGATGTTCACTTCCGGGCGCATGATTGACGGAATCATGAAACTTTACGGATTGAGCGATGAATAAGATCCATCTGTTTTTGCTGGCGGCCACGGCAATCCTGTTGGCTTCCTGCGCATCTCCGCGTAAGGTGCAGTACCTGCGCGATGTTGAATACGGCGAGGTGTATCCGGCCTCGCACGCTCCGGAACTGCGCCTGCAGCCGGAAGACCGGCTGGCGATCCAGGTGTTCAGCAGCGAGCCCAAGCTGGCTGCGCCCTTCAACACCGTCACCGGGATTGACGAAGGCGGCAACTCCGTCTATACAGCTGCCCACTACCTCGTAGACAAGCACGGCGACATCGACTTTCCCGTGCTGGGCAAGCTGCACGTAGAGGGGAAGACAACCATCGAAGTCAACAACGAGATCACCCGGCAGATCATCGACCTGGGACACATCAAGGAGCCTGTGGTGAAGGTCGAGTTGGAGAATTTCCATATCACTTACCTGGGAGAGAACAACAACGGCATCCTCACCGTCCAGGGGGAGAGCCTCAACATCTTGGAAGCGGTTGCCCAGATCGGGAATCTTTCACGACAGACCCGGATCAACGACATCATGGTCATCCGCACCGAGAACGGGCAGCGCCAGGCCTACCGGGTGAACCTGCAGACCAAAGACCTCTTCAATTCGCCGGTCTACTACCTGCAGCAGAACGACCTGATCTACATCAAGCCGCGCGGCCTGCGCACCTCGCAGAACCTGCAGGCGATCAACAGTACCTTCTCGCCGATTATCGCCATAGCGAACGTGGTGTCCAACATCCTCATCTGGCGCAAACTCTAAGTCCATGGCCATGACCAACACCCTGAACTCCCAGAAGAAGGACCAGGTCAACCTGGTGGACCTCTTCTTCTACCTGCTGCGCTACTGGTACATCTTCCTGCTGTGCATCCTCGTGGCGTGCACCTATGCCTACTACCGCTACGAGAAGACGCCCTTCACCTACCGGAGCAGCGCGCAGGTCATCATCAAGAACCCAGCGAACTCCCCGACGACGACCAACCTCGCCCGTTACAGCGAACTGATCAACCGGGTGAACCTGTCGAACGAGATGATGACCTTCCGTTCCAAGACCTTGATGGCCGAGGTCGTGAAGGTCCTCGACCTGGACGTCAGCTACACCGAGCACCAGCGGCTGCGCGATATCGAGCTCTACAACCGCACCCCGGTCAAGCTCTGGTTCTCGCGCCATGAGAACCCGCTGGAGAGCCTCTCCGTGAAGGTGACGCCCAAGGACGCCGAGACGCTCATCCTCGAAATCCCCGGCGAGAAGGCCATGCCCATCCATCCGGGCGACACCGTCACCCTGAGCGGCGTACCTGTCCTCTTCCAGCCGACGGGTTACTACTCCAATTTCCTGGGGCGGACCGTGCATATCAACAAAATTCCCGTGGCAAATGCCGCGGCCACTTTCTCCGGGCGCCTGACCGTCACACAGACCGACAAGCAGAATGCCGTCCTCACCCTTTCGGAACAGGACTTCTCCCTGCAGCGCGCCAAGGACATCCTCGTCACCCTCGTGGACAAGTACAACGAATCCGCCGTGCAGGAGAAGGAAGACCTCGCCCGCAACACGGCGGAATTCATCAACGAACGGCTCGCCATCATCGAGAAGGATCTCACCGACGTGGAGATGCGCCTGGCCAACTTCAAACGGACCCAGCGCGTCGTCGACGTCAATGCCGCTGCGAACAACTACCTGAATCAGAGCAACGCCGACCAGGCGGAAATCATCCGGACCGATACGAAGATTTCCCAGGCGGAACAGATCAAAGACTTCGTGCAGAATACCTCCTACGGGGAGATGATTCCGGTCCAGGCAAGTTTGGACAACAACGCGAGCGTAGACAAGGCCGTCGCCGAGTACAACGCACAGGTACTGCGCCGCCGCGCCCTGGTGGATGCCAGTAGCGAAAGCAGCCCGGCCGTCCGCGAGCTGGAGAGTTCGATGCAGGTGCTCAAGCAGAACATCGTCAGCAACATCGACAACCTGATCGCCAGCCTGAAGATGAACAAGCGGGACCTGCAGCGCCACGAAAGCGAATCGCTGGAGAAGTTCTCCGCCATGCCGACCAAGGCACTGGAGGAGGTCTCCATCGAGCGGCAGCAGAAGATCAAGGAGCAGCTCTTCCTCTTCCTGCTGAACAAGCGTGAGGAGAACGCCCTGACCCAGGCCATGGTCGAGGACAACGCCCGCATGGTCGACACGGCCGTCGGTTCGCCGGTTCCGATCTACCCGAGCAAGCAGCGGATGCTGCTCATCGCCTTCCTGATCGGACTGTTGGCCCCTGCCGTCGTGCTGCTGGCCCGCCTGCTGCTCGACAACAAGGCCCGTACCCGCAAGGACATCGAAGACGTCGTCACGATGCCGTTCATCGCCGAGGTGCCGCTCAAGAAAGTCAAGCGGAGTTTGCGCAAGAAGAACAAGGGCGTACATCTCGCCTACGATCCCGAGTCGAAGGGCATCTTCACGGAGTCGCTCCGCATGCTCTGTACCGACCTCGAATTCATGAAACCGGAAGGCGTGACCAACACCGTCCTGGCGACGACGTCCATCACCATCGGTGCCGGAAAGACCTTCCTGACGACGAACATCGCCGCCTGCCTGGCGGACGCCCGCAAGAAGGTGGTGATCGTCGACCTCGACCTGCGCAAGCGGACGATCTCTGATTCGTTCGGCCTCAAGCACAAGGTCACCGGCCTGACCAACTTCCTGCTGGACGACACCCTTTCCATCACGGACATCATCCATCCGGACGTGATGCGCGGCGTCGACCTGATTCCGGCCGGACACATCCCGCCGAACCCGGTCGAGCTGCTTGGCCGCAAGCGCTTCGACAGCCTGATCGAGAGCCTGCGCAAGGAGTACGACTATGTCCTGCTTGACTGCGTGCCGTTCAACGCCGTGGCGGACCTGATGATCATCAACCGCGTGGTGGACATGAACCTCTTCATCGTCCGCAGCGGACAGCTGGACCGCCGGGCCCTGCCGCTCCTGGAAGAGATCAACAAGAGCAAGAAACTCACGAACCCGGGCATCATCCTCAACGGTTCCGCCGTCCGCGCCAGCTACGGATACGGTTACGGATACGGCTATGGTTACGGCTATGGCTACGGATACGGTTATGGTTACGGAGAAAAGGCGTAAGCAGAGAGCATGACCATTGCAGTTGATTTCGACGGCACGATCGTCGACCACAAATACCCCGCAATTGGAAAGGAGAAACCTTTTGCGATCGACACCCTCAAACAACTGGCGGCCGAAGGGAACAAACTGATTCTCTGGACATCCCGCGACGGCGACCTGCTGCAGGAAGCCGTGGACTTCTGCCACAAGCGCGGGCTGGATTTCTACGGAATCAACAGCAACCGGCCCGTCGGATCGCTCTTCGAGGGCCGTTCGCTCAGCACGTCCGTGAAGGTGGTCGCCGACGTCTACATCGACGACAAGAACCTCGGCGGACTGCCGGACTGGGGCACCATCTACGAGATGGTGAACGGGTTCCGCATGGAGCGTCGGCACAAGAAAAAAAGCAAGAGTTTCTGGAAACGGCTTTTCGGGAAATGAAAGTGATCGGTGAATGCACGCTCCGGGAGGTGCAGGGGAAGAAGGTCCTGCTGATTTTCGGCGGTCCCCAGCCCCGCTACCTGGAGGTCAACGACTCCTTCGCCCTGCTGTGGGAGAAGGCGGCCGAAGGCGAATTCACCGCGGATGACCTGGCCTCCGTCCTGACGACCACCTACGGGATGGATGCCGCGCAGGCCCGTGCAGAAGCCGATGCCACGATTACACTCTGGAAACAACACCATCTCCTGGAAGGATGACGACCCTATTCCCCGAAATGATGACCCTCGTCCGGAGCGGGCTCTATGACAGGATGCCCTCCCCGGAAGAGTTGGAGCGCATCGCTTCGTTGGAACTCGGGCAGTGGAAAGAAATCGTGACGATGGTGCGCGAGCAGACGGTCAGCGGCATTGTGAGCCACGCCGTTACGCGCATTTCCGAAACGGTACGTGTTCCCGACAGCATCCTCTTCAACCTGATGGCTGATGCGGAACGGATCGCCGTCCGCAGCCGGCGCATCATCCGTACGGCGGAAAAGATCGACGAAGTACTCTCGGCGCAGGGGTTCCACCCCGTCGTCATGAAGGGGCCCGCCGTGGCCGCCTGGTATCCGAAACCGGAACTGCGGGTCAGCGGAGACATTGACCTCTACTTCCGGGCCGGAGAGATGGAAGCGGTACGGGCATGGATCGAAAACGCCGGTCTGCCGACGAAAAAGGCACCGGACGGCAGCTTCCATTTCGATACGGAAGGGACGGATGTCGATGTGCACGGCACCTATTTCGACTTGCACTGCGACGCCTCGCTGCTTCCGGTAGTCCCCTCCCCGGAAGCCACGCTCCTCATGCTTTCCGCCCATATCCTCAAACATGCCTGCGGGACCGGTGTCGGTCTAAGGCAGCTCTGCGACATGGCCATCGCTTACCATGCGCTGGACGGACAGTATGAGCCGGATGCGTTGAAGGCGCTCTACCAGCGGACGAAGACGCTGAAATGGAACCAGTTGCTTTCCGCCTTCCTGAACACCTGGATGGAAGCGCGGGTCCCAGACTTCGCGCCGGAGCACCCGGTGTCACCCGCCCCGCTGGAGAAGATCGTCCTGGAAGGGGGCAACTTCGGCCACTTCGCCACCCAGCGGCAAAAGGCGATGACGGGTTCCGAAGGCCGGCGGAAAGCGGACACCTTGCTGCGAATGCTGAGGCGGCTTCCCTTCTCGATGAAATACGCCCCCGGAGAGACGATCTCCAGGCTGCGAGCACTCACCAACGGAAACATGCGCCGCCGCTAAGGCTGGCAGCGACTCTTTCCGACAACGACAGCAACGCCGGTTTTCCGCAACGGGAACCGGCGTATTCTATTTCTGAAGCTCCGCCTGGCCTTCGCCGGAGCCCGGTTCCTCGGAAGTGCCGGTCGCGGCTTCCTCTTCGCCGGACTTTCGTTTGTCATTGTCCTTGTCGGAGACAGGCGGACGCGGGATGATGACGACCTTGGAAGGGGACTTGGGTTCGAACTTGGACATGTCAGTGGTATTAAGGTTGAACAGTACTCTGGCGGGAAGGGCGTTCCGCCCGCTTTCCCAGGAAAGCATCGATCGCGTCGATGGCCCTGTCCAGATCGGAAACGTCCGTATACCGGTCCGGGGCGGCCTGGGCCGTCAGCCAGCGGACGGCATAGCGGCCGAAGTCCGTGCCGAGGAATCGGGGGACGGAAATGATGCCGCCGGCCGTGATCTCACCGACGTTGGCTTCATGGACGGTCCCCTCGAAATGGGCGTTCCGCTCCGCCAGGTGGCGGTTGACGTGCGCGACCACGAGATCGCACGCATCATAGGCGCGGATGATGTCCATCGACAGAGGGGTGTTCCCCATTTTCTGGAAGAGGGAGGACATTTTGAGCAGGGAGAGGGCGTCTTGGCTGAGGGACATCGAGACATCCGCGAGCAGCACGCCGCTGTGGTAGCTGACGGAGTCTTCCGGCACCTGCGCCAGGGCGTCTCCATGCTTCTGGAAGAAAAACGCCGATGCGCGTTCCTGGTACAGGTAATCGCGGATAAGGCCGATGTCTTCGCGGTTGGAGGCCAGCTCCATCCGGACGAGTTCAAGGGCGTGCCGGACGTCCTTCCGGTCACGGGACCGGTCGATCATCCCCTGGATGGCGAACGTGATGGCGATACCGAGGATGACGGAGAGGACATTGCCCAGGAAGCTGGATACGGATTCTTTCATCGCAAAGCGCGTATTTTTCCAAAAATAGGTAATTCCTTGAAAAAGAACAAGAGGGTGACCAAAAAGTCAGATTGACTTAAGGTCATCCTCTTTTTTTGTATGATGGAGTGAGGGAGGAAGGGAGTACCCTCCCAGAGGACTCCGTTCCGTTCCGCTTCGCTCCACTCCCCTTTCCCAATTTCCCTTTTCACTTTCCCCTTTCTCCCTTCACTTTCTCCCTTCACTTTCCCGCGGGGAAAAGGGAATCCACAACCGGCAGGTCCAATTTCAGGACCCGTCGGATCTGCTGATTCGAAGCATGATACTTATAATGGAGTGTCCGGGCGACCGCTATTTTCTCATCAGGATCAAGCAGCGATGGCCGGTCCACCTTGTAGTCCCTTTGACTGATCATCCTGGCAACCGGGTATATTTCCTCGTCAGACAAGACAACCAGATCCCCCAGCCGGCACGCTTCCTCACTGTATGCTTCCATATTCTTTGAAAGCGCGTAGAAGTAATGATGCGCATCACGGAACAGCGGTTCCCCAAGGTCAAAACGGATATAACTCGCCTGCTCGATCATGTCACCCCGAACGGTCAGGTTGTCCGGAAGCGAAATCCTGCTACGGAACGACAGTTTGCGCTTTTGGCGGAAAGGTATCCTATTGAAAACCGTCCCCAGCTTTCGTTGCGATGAATAATTGAAGTACAATGCACCCCCGCTCCAAGGATAAGAATAGGGCGTGTACCTCCGATACGCAACAAACCCGTTTCGATGTATATACGCTATTTCGTTACGCACCATCTCCAGGCTGTCGACCGCGACAGGCTCGTCACACCGAAAGGAACCAAGGTCACAAAAACGACCGCCCGATTGTAAATGTTTCCGCAACCGGTAACGAAACAACTCGACGAAGCGAAAACAACCCGAACGCTCTCCAAGAAAAAGCGCATGGATATGGTTACTCATATGCGCATCAGTCAGCACGACAAGTCCTGCCTCCTCTGCACTGATCGCCATGTTGGAAACAGAAAAACGATAATCCCTTTCAGAAAGATTCAGCACCTCCGTCGAGATCCCCGGAGTAAAGACATGCCAAACTCCCCCATATCGTTGAAGCAAAGCGTTAAAATGATCCGAACATCTTTTCTCCCGGTCAGAGAAAGAAACACCGCGCGAACTGGACGCATCTGAATAGAACTTATCCATTACCAATACCTAACAACTACTATCTCACGCCACCGTGGCAATGATGATCAAAAGTGCAAATAAAAAACGGAACTGACAAATGTTTCGGTCACATTTTCTCCTCTCTCAGCAGTTGAGCGACCTCCCCGGGGGCGCTGGACAGGGGATTCGCACCGCAGATCCGCCGACGAGTCTCCCGGAGTGCAACAGGCCGAGGATTTGCACCGCTGATCCGCCGACGAGTCTCTCGAGGTGCGCTGGATCGAGGTTTTGCACCTCGGACCCGCTCGAGTAATTCCACGAGCCCGCCAACGAACTCCCCGGGGTGCGCTGGACAGGGGATTCGCACCGCTGATCCGCCGACGAGTCTCCCGGAGTGCAACAGGCCGAGGTTTTGCACCTCGGACCCGCTCGAGTAATTCCACGAGCCCGCCAACGACCTCCCAGGTGCACTGGAACGGTGATTTGCACCTCGGGTCCGCCAACGAGCCTCCCGAGGTGCGCTGGAACGGGTATTTGCACCGCTAGCCCGCTCGAGTAATTCCACAAGCCCGCCGACGAGTCTCCCGGAGTGCATTAGACCGGGGATTCGCACCGCTGATCCGCCGACTGAAGTGCTCACCGGAGTGCAACAGGCCGAGGTTTTGCACCTCGGACCCGCTCGAGTAATTCCATGAGCCCGCCGACAAGTCTCCCCGGAGACGATAATCGGTGTTTCTATCCAATGAAAGAAAAAAGCCCCTCGTAGAAAGCAATCTACGAGGGGCAAATGTAGTCCCAATAGGAATCGAACCTATATTTAAGGTTTAGGAAACCTCCGTTCTATCCGTTGAACTATGGGACCATCCGGAAGGATTCCGAAAAAAAGAAGAAAAGCGGGCCGGGCCGTTTACTCGGCGCTCTTCTCGATGATCTGACGACCCCGGTAGTAACCACATTCGGGGCAGACGTGGTGATACATCACCGTCGCGCCGCAGTTGGAGCAGGTCGCGAGGGTAGGAACCGGAGCGAAATCGTGGGTTCTTCTCTTGTCTCTTCTCTGTTTGGAGACTTTGTGTTTCGGATGTGCCATAGCAGTTTATTGTTTTATTGTTTTATTCTTCAACGCCTTTCTTTTTCATCAACTCCCCCAGGGCGGCAAAGGGAGAGGAACCTTCCTCGGGCTTCTGCTCGATGCTTTCGGAATGCAGGTGCTTCACCGCGTCGGGGTTGCACTCCCCGTCCGGATGGACGCGCTGGACCGGCAACGCCAGGCAGGCGTAGTCGTAGACCGTCTGGCTGAGGTCGAAACCGGGCAGCGAAGGGTCGGCATACACCGTTTCCCGTCCGTCCGCATCCTCTTCTTCGGCCGCCTCTCCGGCGCCGAACACGATCCGGAGCGCGAATGACGAAACCACGGGCAGCACCAGGTCTTCCAGGCAGCGGTCGCACACGACCGTGAGGGTTCCCTCCAAGTCACCGTCGACCAGCAGTTCGCGGGCCGTCTTCTCGACCTCCCAGGACACCTTCACATCGGCGTCCAGCACCTCTGCATTCTCGAATTGTGCAAAGAACGTCTTCCCGGCGCTGGCGTGGAAACGGGTCCTGCCCGGCGCCAATCCATTCAAGGGAACGGTAAAATCTTCTTTCATCGGTTCTCAAAAACAGATTAAGGGATGCAAAGGTATAAAAAATTTTCCTTAATTGAAACTTTTCAAGGGTTTATTCATCGTCCCCTCCACCGCCGTTGCGCTTGCGGTCCATCGGATCGAGCAGGATCTTGCGCATGCGGATGTGGTGCGGCGTCACTTCGACGAGCTCATCCTCGCGGATATACTCCAGCATTTCCTCCAGCGACATGCGGATGGCGGGCGGCAGGAGGATCTTCTCGTCCGATCCGGCGGCACGCACATTCGACAGCTTCTTGGTCTTGCAGATGTTGATGTTGAGGTCGCGGTCGCGCGTGTGCTCGCCGACCACCTCGCCGCAGTAGATTTCCTCACCGGGCTCGACGAAGAACTTGCCGCGGTCCAGCAGCTTGTTCATCGAGTAGGCGATCGCGGTGCCAGTCTCGAGCGAAACGAGCGAGCCGTTCGTGCGGCTTTCGATCTCGCCCTTGTACGGCTGGTATTCCTTGAAACGGTGCGCCATGATGGCCTCGCCCTGCGACGCCGTCAGCAGGTTGCTGCGGAGTCCCATCAGGCCGCGGGTCGGGATGTCGAAGGTCAGCAGGGTCCGGTCGCCGCGCGGTTCCATGTGCAGGAGGGCGCCCTTGCGGCGGGTGGCCAGTTCGATGGCGGTGCCGACGAACTGCTCGGGTACTTCGATGGACAGGTCCTCGACCGGCTCGCAACGCTGCCCGTTGATGGTCTTGTCCAGCACCTTCGGCTGGCCGACCTGGAGTTCAAAGCCCTCGCGGCGCATCTCCTCGATGAGGACGGACAGGTGCAGGATGCCGCGGCCGTAGACGATGAAGGAATCGGCGGTCAGGCCGGGCTTGACGCGCAGCGCCAGGTTCTTCTCGAGCTCTTTCTCCAGACGCTCCTTGATGTGGCGGGAGGTGACGAACTTGCCGTCCTTCCCGAAGAAAGGAGAGTTGTTGATGGAGAAGAGCATGCTCATCGTAGGTTCGTCGATGGAGATCGGAGGAAGTGCCTCCGGATGCTCGAAGTCGGAGATGGTATCGCCGATCTCGAAGCCGTCGATACCGACGACGGCGCAGATGTCGCCGCAGCGGACGGCGTCGACGTTGGTCTTGCCCAGGCCGTCGAACACCATCAACTGCTTGATCTTGTGCCGTTCGACCACGTCATACCGCTTGCAGAGGCTCACCTGGGTTCCGGAAACGAGCGTACCGCGCGTGACTTTACCGACGGCGATCCGGCCCACGTAGGGCGAATACTCCAGCGAGGTGATCTGCATCTGCGGGTTACCTTCGACGATCTTCGGTGCGGGAATCTCTTCCAGGATGGTGTCCAGCAGCGGGGTGATGTCCGCCGCGGGCTTCCGCCAGTCTTCCGACATCCAGCCCTGCTTCGCGCTGCCGTAGATGGTCTTGAAATCGAGCTGCTCCTCCGTCGCGTCCAGGGCGAACATCAGGTCGAACACCTCTTCCTGGACTTCGTCCGGACGGCAGTTCGGCTTGTCGACCTTGTTGATCACGACAATCGGCTTCTTCCCGAGCTGCAGGGCCTTGTGCAGCACGAAACGGGTCTGCGGCATGCAGCCCTCGAACGCGTCGACGAGCAGCAGCACACCGTCCGCCATGTTGAGCACGCGCTCCACCTCGCCGCCGAAGTCGCTGTGGCCGGGGGTATCGATGATATTGATTTTGACGCCTTTGTAAGTAACGGAGACATTCTTGGCCAGGATGGTGATCCCACGCTCACGCTCGATGTCGTTGTTGTCGAGGATCAGTTGCCCGAGGTTCTCCGGATTGCGGACCAGGTTGGCCTGGTAGATCATCCGGTCCACCAGCGTCGTCTTGCCATGGTCGACATGCGCGATCAGCGCAATGTTTCTGATTTCCTGCATAAAACACTTCTGAATAAATCCGACAAATTTACGGATTTTCCGGCGAATACACAAATGGTCAGGCGCCGGCCCTTGAAAGCAGGTACGCCTTGAATGCGTCGAACTGCGCGGGCAGCGGCACGGACTGTTTCCGTCCGGCCATGAAAGCCCGCAGCCGTTCGGGTACAGGCACGGCATCCGCGCGGCCGAGGGCACGCGCCACGGTATCCGGGAACTTGGCGGGATGCGCCGTCTCGCAGAACAGGCCCGTCTCCCCTTCCTGCAGGCCGGCGGAGAGGGCGCGGAAGGCGCAGGCGCCGTGCGGATCGAGCAGGTACCCGTGTGCGGAGAGGCAGTCGCGGATGGTGGAAAGGATCTCCGGGTCGTCCGTACGGAAGCCGGAGATGTCGGCGCGGATCCGCTCCCAGTCACCTCCGTACAGGTCGAGGATGCGCGCGAAGTTGCTCGGCGCCCCTACATCCATCGCATTGGCGAGCGTCGTTACGCTCTGGCGCGGCGTATAGACGCCGGTGCGAAGGTATTCCAGGAAAACGTCGTTGCGGTTGTTCGCCGCGATGAAGCGGTGGACCGGCAGGCCGGTGCGAGCGGCGAAGAGCGCGGCGCAGAGGTTGCCGAAGTTGCCGCTGGGCACACAGACGACCAGGCGGTCGGCCATCCCGCGGCGGGCCATCTGGGCATATCCCCAGAAATAGTAGAACGCCTGCGGCAGGAAGCGGGCCACATTGATGCTGTTCGCGGAAGTCAGGCACATCCGCCCGCGCAGGTCCGCATCGAGAAAGGCGGCCTTGACAAGCGCCTGGCAGTCATCGAAACTGCCGTCGATCTCCAGCGCGGTGATGTTCTGTCCGAGGGTCGTGAACTGGCATTCCTGCACGGGGGTGACCCGCCCCTTCGGATACAGGACGAAGACCCGGCAGCCCTCCACGCCCAGGAAACCGTTCGCCACGGCGCTGCCCGTATCGCCGGACGTCGCCACGAGCACGTCCACCGTCTTTCCGCCGGAGAGGGTCCCGCCCAGGCTCCAGGCGAGCAGGCGCGCCATGAAACGCGCCCCCACGTCCTTGAAGGCCAGAGTCGGCCCGTGGAAGAGTTCGAGCGAGGCGATGCGGTCCGTCACCGGCACGGCCGGGCAATCGAACGATAACGTATCGGAAACGATGCGGTGCAGGTCCTCCGCAGGGACATCTTCCCCGAAGAAGGCTTCCGCGACCCGGGCGGCAACTTCCGTGAAAGACATCGCGGGCATCTCGCGGAAAAAGGCTTCCGGCAGGCGGGGGATCCGTTCCGGCATGTACAGGCCGCGGTCAGGGGCCAGCCCGGTGAGGACGGCCTCACGCAGGGAGACCGCCGGCGAGCGTCCTTCTGTGCTGTAGTACTTCATCGGCGTGTCAATAAGCGATCAGGCGGGCGCCCCGGTTCGAAACCTTGACGACATAACTGTGATAGTCGATGCCCCGCGCCGCGAAATGCTGCTCGAAGATCTCGCCGGCCTTACGAGCCTTCTCGCGGCGGTCGGCCAGGGCGAACACCGAAGGGCCCGAACCGGCGATATTCATCGCCAGCGAACCGCTCTGGAGGACCTTCTCGCGGAGTTCGTCGAAGCCGGGGATGAAGCCTTTCCGGTAGGGTTCCGCGACGGCGTCGCGCATCGAGCGGCCCACCAGGCCGATGTTGCCCGAATACAGGCCGGCCACCAGGCCACCGACATTGCCCCACTGGGCGACGGCCGCATGCATGTCCACCTTCGGCGGCAGGATGCTGCGGGCCTCCTTGGTCGAGACGACCAGGTGCGGATGCAGGACGGCGCAGTAGAAATCGCCCGGAACGGGCAGTTTGATCAGGTCGAGCGGCTCGTAGCCGCGGATCAGCACGATACCGCCCATTACGGCCGGCGCCGCATTGTCGGCGTGGTAGCCGCCGCTGGCGAGGTTCTCCCCTTCCATGGCACACAGGACGACTTCTTCTTCGGAAAGCGGAGCCCCGAAAAGTTCGTTGATACCGAAGGCTGCCGCGGCGCTGGACGCGGAACTCGAGCCGATACCGGAGCCGGGAAAGATCTTTTCACGGATGACGACATCCACCTGCGCCCGGTTTCCGGTCAGTTCCATGAACTTCCGGATAACGGGCGTAATGACGTTCTGTTCAGGATCTTCCGGCAGCGGAACGCCGGACCGGTTGACGATGGTGAGGCCGTCGCCGTCACGCACGGACATCTCCAGCACGTCGCCCACTTCATCCAGGGCGAGCCCCATGATATCGAAACCGCAGCCGAGGTTCGCAATCGAAGCCGGCGCGAATACATTCACTTTCTTCATGGCGTTTTCGTTCGTTCTACGCCATAAAGATAGGAATTTTCCGGAGAAAAACGCCGTCAGCGGACCAGATTCTCCAACGCAGCGCTGACTTTCCTGAAACCGAAGCCGCTCAGGATGCGTTCCATCTTGGCGTGGATGCGGTCGTTACACAGGTTGCCCAGGGAGCCTTCGTGGGTATGGTGCAGGGTGCCGTGGTAGTCGAACGACCCGGCCCGGATCTCATCCGCGACCTGCCTGTAGGCGTCGCGGAAGGGCACGCCGGCAGCAACCCGGTGGTTCACTTCCTCCACGCTGAAAGCCAGCTTGTACTTCGGATCGTCCATCACGCCCCGGACCACCTCCATGTTGCGGACGGCGAAGTCCACGATGTCCAGGCAGTCGTCCATTTCGTCGAACAGCGGGAAGAACAGTTCCTTGAGCAGCTGCATATCGCGGAAATAACCGGACGGGAGGTTCCCCGTCAGCAGCCGGATGTCCCCGGGAACCCCTTGCAGCTTGTTGCAGTGGGCGCGGACAAGTTCGAAGACGTCGGGATTCTTCTTGTGCGGCATGATGCTGGATCCGGTCGTCAGGGCATCGGGCAGATGGATGAAGCCGAAATTCTGGCTGGAATACAGGCAGCCGTCCACGGCCAGGCGGCCGACAGTCTCGGCCAGGGAGGCGTAGGCGAAGGCCACGGTCCTTTCCATCCGTCCGCGCGTCATCTGGGCGTAGACAACGTTGTAGTCCAGGTTGTCGAAGCCCAGCAGGCGGGTCGTCATCGTACGGTCGAGCGGAGCGGAGGATCCGTAGCCGGCGGCGGAGCCGAGCGGATTCTGGTTCGCGACATCCCAGGCGGCTTTCAGCACCACCAGGTCGTCGCACAAACTCTCGGCGTAGGCGCCCAGCCAGAGCCCGACGGAAGAGGGCATCGCCACCTGCAGGTGGGTATATCCCGGAATCAGCACGTCCTTGTAGCGCTCGCTCGCCGCCTGCAGGGTCTCGAAAAGCGCCTGTACTTTCCCGACTGTCCGCTCGATCCGCGAACGGGCGAAGAGTTTCAGGTCGACGAGCACCTGGTCGTTGCGGGAACGTCCGGTATGCACCTTCTTCCCGATGTCGCCGAGCCGCCGGGTCAGCAGCAGCTCGACCTGCGAGTGGACGTCCTCGATGCCATCCTCGATCTCGAAACGGCCTTCCGCCGCGTCGCGGTAAAGGGTTTTGAGTTCCGGCAGCAGGCGGTCCAGGTCTTCGCGGGGAAGCAGCCCGACCTGCGCGAGCATCGTGATGTGGGCGATGGTACCGAGTATGTCGAAGGGGGCGAGCTGGAGGTCCAGCTCCCGGTCCTTTCCGATGGTGAAGGCCTCGATGCGGCCGTCGATTTCAAATCCTTTGTCCCAGAGTTTCATGTTCTTGCGTCAAATTTCAAGTCCGTCGAGCAGGCGGACGTACAGGTCCGCGCCGGCGGAGATCTCCTCCAAGAGAATGTATTCGTCGGCCGTGTGCGAACGGGCGGAATCCCCAGGGCCGATCTTGACCGTCGGGAACGGGACCAGGGCCTGGTTGCTCGTCGTCGGAGAGCCGAAGGTCTCCAGGCCGGCCGACAGCCCCCGCTGCACGAAGGGATGCTTCAGGGGCAATGAGGAACTGCCGATGCGGGTCGAGCGCTCCTGCACCTGGCAGGGCACCGCCTCCTTGATCAGGGCCAGCAGGTCCGGATTGGTGTATTCTCCGTTCGGGCGGACATCCACCACGAAGGTGCAGCGGTCCGGAACGACATTGTGCTGGGTCCCCGCCTGGATCTGGGTGACCGTCATCTTGACCGGCCCCAGGAACGGGGAGACCTTCGGGAACTGCCAGGTACGGAACCACTGGATGATGTCCATGGCCTTGTAGAGGGCGTTGTCCCCCTCTTCGCGCGCCGCATGCCCGCTGCGGCCGGTAACGGTACAGTCGAGCACCATCAGGCCTTTCTCGGCCACGGCCATCTGCATCCGGGTCGGCTCACCGATGACACCGAAGTCCACGGGGCCGATTTCCGGCAGGATGGATTCGATGCCGTTTTTCCCGCTCACCTCCTCCTCGGCCGTGGCGGTGAAAACCAGCCGGTACGGCTGCGGACGCGCGGAAAGGGCCGCGTACGCCTGCAGCAGGGCCATCAAGGAACCTCCGTCGTCATTGCTGCCCAGCCCATACAGGCGGCCCGCCTCCACGGTCGGCGTGAAAGGGTCCCGCGTGTATCCGGCAGCCGGACGGACGGTGTCGATGTGGGCGTTCAGGAGCAGCGTAGGTCGGCCGTCCGGTTCGCCGGCGGCCATCCAGAGGTTGTTCCACTTCCGCCGGACCGGAAACCCCTGCGCCTGCAACCAGCCTTCCAGGAAGGTGCAGGCCTCCCCTTCCTCCCGGCTGAAGGAAGGAATCCGGATCAAGGCTTCCAGCAGGGCGGTCGTATCCATGGGCTCAGTCATCCGATTCGGGATTCGCCTGGACCGACGTGCCGCCGGAGAGGGCGGACGGGGCCGTGATGACGACTTTCGACACACCGGCGGCGATGGCGTCGAAGGCATTCTGCAGCTTCGGGATCATCCCTTCGGAGATGACGCCGGAGCCTACCAGCACTTCGAAATCGTTCTTCGTAATCACGGGAATGACGCTGGAAGGATCGGACATGTCGCGCAGGACGCCGGGCGTCGAAGAGCAGAACGTCAGCGTGACGTCGAAACGCGACGCCATGGCCTGGGCCACGGACGAGGCGATCGTGTCGGCATTCGTGTTCAGCATGTTGCCCTCCTTGTCGTGGGTCAACGGCGCGAGGACCGGCACGGCACCGGCCGCGATCAGATGCTCCAAAGCCTTGACATTCACGTATTTCACATCACCGACAAAGCCGAAATTGACCAGCTCGGCCGGACGTTTCACGCTGAGGATCAGGTTCATGTCCGCTCCGGTCAGGCCGACGGCGTTGACCCCGAGCGCCTGCAGGCGGGCGACGACGTTCTTGTTCACGAGGCCGCCGTAGACCATCGTGACGACCTTCAGCATCTCGGCGCTGGTGATCCGGCGGCCGGAGATCATCTGCGTCTCGATGCCCAGCCGGTCGGCCAGGGCCGTGGCGATCTTGCCGCCGCCATGCACCAGGATCTTGTTTCCCCGGATCCGCGAAAACGACATCAGGAGGGACTGCAGCGAGGATTCTTCCTCCACGACAGGCCCGCCGACCTTGATGATATTCAGTGTCTCTTTCATAAGCTTTCCAACATTCTTTTCATCACGACCTGGGCGGAGACGACCCGGTTGGCCGCCTCGGGGATCACGATGCTCCGGGGCGAGTCGATCACCGCGTCGGAGACGATCATGTTGCGGCGCACGGGCAGGCAGTGCATGAAGTATGCGTTGTCCGTCACGGCCATCTGGCGCGTGTCCACCGTCCAGGAGCGGTCGGTGGAGAGGATCTGCCCGTAGTGCGTATAGGAAGACCAGTTCTTGGCATAGACGAAGTCGGCGCCTTCGAAGGCCTTCATCTGGTCGTATTCGATCCGGGCGCCGGCCGTGAACTGCGGGTCGAGCTCATACCCTTCCGGGTGCGTGATAACCAGGTCGACATCGGCCGCATTCATCCATTCGGCGAAGGAGTTCGGGACGGCCTGCGGCAGCGCGCGCGGATGGGGGGCCCAGGTGAGCACCACCTTCGGGCGCTTCTTCGTGCGGTACTCTTCGATCGTGATCAGGTCCGCGAAAGCCTGGCAGGGGTGCACCGTGCCGGATTCCAGGCTGATGACCGGTTTGCCGGAATACTCGATGAACTGTCGGAGGATGGTTTCGCCATAGTCGAAACCGCGGTCTTTCAGCCCGGCGAAAGAACGGACGCCGATGAGGTCGCAGTAGCTGCCGATGACCGGGATGGCCTCACGCAGGTGCTCCGGCTTGTCGCCGTCCATCACCACGCCCATTTCCGTCTCGAGTTTCCAGCTGTCACCGTTTACGTTGAGGACGATGGCGTTCATGCCCAGGTTCAGGGCCGCCTTCTGGCTGGAAAGCCGCGTACGGAGGCTGCTGTTGAAGAAAATCAGGATGATGGTCTTGTTCTTGCCGAGGTTCTGCCAGGCGAAGGGGGTTGCCTTCACCTGCGCCGCTTCAGCGAGGGCCGCATCCAGCGGGCCGATATCGCTTACATGAAGAAAACTTTTCATATATCAGGAGGTTAGAGGCATTCTTCCAGGGCCTTGATGAAGATGTCGACGTCTTCCTTGCTGGTCGTCAGCGGGGCGAGCAGGCGGATCATGTTCTTCCCGGACACTCCCGTGAAGACATGCTTTTCAAAGAGGAGGCGCTTGCGCAGTTCGGCAATCGGTTCCGTGAACTCGATGCCGACCATCAGGCCCCGGCCGCGCACTTCGCGGATCTTGGGCGAATCCGGCAGCGAGGTGCGCAGGTAATCGCCCACCTCGGCCGCCCGGGCGACGAGGTGCTCCTTCTCGATGATGTCGCAGACCGCGATCGCCGCGCTCATGGCCAGGTAGTTGCCGCCGAACGTGGAGCCCAGCATGCCCTTGGTCGCCTCGAACATCGGCGAGATCAGCACGCCGCCGATCGGGAAGCCGTTGGCGATGCCCTTGGCGACCGTCACGATGTCCGGCTCGATGCCGGCCCACTGGTGGGCGAAGTATCTGCCCGTCCGGCCGCAGCCGCTCTGCACCTCGTCGAGGATGAGGACGACGCCGCTCTCGGCCGTCACGCGGCGGAGTTCACGCAGGAACCCGTCTTCCGGCAGCCGGATGCCACCGACACCCTGGATTCCCTCGATGATGACGCCGGCGACATCGCCGCCCGCAATCGCGGCCTTGACGGCTTCGATGTCGTTCAGGTCGACGAAGGTGACTTTCTGGTTGGCGTTGAAGGGGGCGACGATCTTCGGATTGTCCGTCACCGCCACCGCAGCGGAAGTCCGACCGTGGAAACTGCCCCTGAACGCCACGATCCGGTCTTTCCCGGTATGGAAGGAGGCCAGCTTGATGGCATTTTCATTGGCTTCGGCCCCGGAGTTGACCAGGAAGAGGGAATAGTCCTCCAGCCCGGAGAGCTTGCCCAGCTTGTGGGCGAGGGAGATCTGCAGCGGGTTCACCACGCTGTTGGAATAAAAACCGATGGTATTCAGCTGCTTCGTGACAGCTGCCACGTAGTCGGGGTGGCAGTGGCCGACCGAAATGACGGCATGGCCGGCATAGAAATCCAGATATTCCTGGCCGTGATCGTCCCACACGCGGGTTCCCTGCCCGCGGGTCAGGGTCACATCATATAAAGAATAAACGTCGAATAATTCCATGATCGATGGGTTTAAAAACGGCTTCCTTTCAGGTGGAGGCCGGTGTCCTCGGGCAGTCCGAAGACGAGGTTCATATTCTGTACGGCCTGGCCGGACGCACCCTTGACCAGGTTGTCGATAACACTGACAATGTGAAGTTTATGGCCGTATTTCCGGACGCCGAGCAGGCACTTGTTGGTATTGACGGCCATCTTCATGTCGGGATAGGCGTCGAGGACGTGGACGAACGGCGCCGTGCGGTAATAGTCGCGGTACAGCGCTTCGGCCTCCTCGCCGGACAGGGTGGTGTCCAGGTAGGCCGACACGAGGATGCCGCGCGCGAAATCGCCGCGGACGGGCACGAAGGAGATCCCGCCCCCGAAATGCGGCGCCAGGGTGCGGAGGGTCTCCCCCACCTCGCCCAGGTGCTGGTGCGTGAAAGGCTTGTAGACGGAGAGGTTGTCGCTCCGCCAGCTGAAATGGGTCGTCTCGGAAGGGGCCTGTCCGGCACCCGTAGATCCGGTGATGCCGGTCACATGCACTTCGGGCAGCAGGTCGGCCGCGGCCATCGGCAACAGCGCCAGCTGGATCGCCGTGGCGAAGCAGCCGGGATTGGCGATGTGCCGGGCGGTCCGGATCCGGTCACGGAAGGCTTCCGGAAGGCCGTACACGAAGCCTTCGGCGTCGGCGGCCAGGCGGAAGTCCTGGCTCAAGTCGATGACGGCACCCGTGTACCCTTCAGGAAGGGCGTGCACGAAGGCCTTGGAGCGTCCGTGCCCCGAGCAGAGGAAGACGACATCCGCCTCCTGCACGGGCGCATCGGCGCTGAAACACAGGTCCGTCTCCCCCACCAGGTCGGCATGGGCGGACCAGACCGGCGCACCGGCGTGGCTCGCGCTCTGCGCGAACACGACGCGGGCGGCGGGATGGTTCAGCAGGATACGGAGGAGTTCTCCGGCCGTGTATCCGGCGGCGCCGACGATGCCGACGCGTATCTGTTCTGCCGTACCCATCTTACAACTCCTTTTCAAGCGCTTCGCCCTCGTCCTTGTGGGTGGCATAATAGGCCTTCAGCGGGATGGAGGTGAGCTTGATGAAGCCCTTCGCATCTTCCGCCGTCCAGCCCTTCTGGGTCTCTCCGTATTCTCCGAACTTGTTCTTTACCAAGTCGTTCGGCGAGTCGACTCCAACGGTCTGGAAACCGTAGGGACGCAGTTCCATCGTCACCTTTCCGGACACGTTGCGCTGGCTGCTGGTCAGCATCGCCTCGATGTCACGCATCACCGGCTCCAGGTACTGGCTCTCGTGCAGGAACATGCCGTACCAATTGGCCACCTGGTCCTTCCAGTACTGCTGCCACTTGCTGAGGGTGAACTTCTCCAGGAACTTGTGCGCGGCGATGATGAGCATCGGCGCAGCGGCCTCGAAGCCCACGCGGCCCTTGATGCCGATGATGGTGTCGCCGACGTGCATGTCGCGGCCGATGCCGTAGGGCGCGGCGATGGACTCCACTTTCTGGATCGCCTGCACCCGGTCGGCGCACTTGCGACCGTTCACGCCGACCAGTTCGCCCTCCTTGAATTCGAGGACGATCTTCTCGGTACCGGTCTTCGTCACCTGCTTGAGATAGGCCTCTTCGGGAAGTCCCTGCTTGGAGTCGAGGATTTCGCCGCCGCAGATGGACGTACCCCAGAGACCTACATTATAAGAGTACTTGAGTTTCTTGAAATCGGCCTTGAAGCCATGCTCGTTGAGGTAGTCCACCTCATACTGGCGGGTCAGGCCCATGTCGCGGGTCAGGGTGATGATCTCGATGTCCGGCGCCATCACCTGGAAGGTCATGTCGAAACGGACCTGGTCGTTCCCTGCCCCGGTGGAGCCGTGCGCGATGGCGTCGGCGCCGATGGACTTGGCGTACCGGGCGATGGCCATCGCCTGGAAGATGCGCTCGGAGGAGACGGAAATGGGGTAGGTCCCGTTCCTGAGCACATTGCCGAACACCATGTATTTCAGGCTCTTGTCGTAGTACTCCTTGGTCACGTCGAGGGTCACGTAGCCCTTGGCGCCCAGCTCGTAGGCCCGGGCTTCGTTCTCCTTGAGCTGGGACTTGCTGAAGCCGCCGGTGTTGGCGCAGGCGGCATAGACCTCGTACCCGCGTTCCTTGGCCAGGTACATGATGGTGAAAGAGGTGTCCAGTCCGCCGCTGTAGGCGACGACCACCTTCTTCTTGTTGGGATTGTAGAGCATGCCCGTGCAGAGACAGCGGGTGAAGTTGTTGCGGCGGAGCACGTCGTAGTTGACGCAGCTCTCGCAGCCCTTCCAGAACACGGGATCGGTAGTGAGCTCGGAGAAAGTCACCGGAACGTAACCCAACTCGGTGTTGATCTTCATCACAGGCAGGCCGGTCGTCAAGCCGAACAGCTTGGCGTGGGGAAACCGCTGCCGCGAAAGGTCGAACGCCTTTTTCTTGATCCGTTTGGCCAGGTTGTGTCCGCGGAACTTCTCCTTGACGATAAGTCCGGAATTGGCCACGAATTCCTCGTGGCCCCAGGACTCGATGTAGCAGAAACCGGCGAATTCAGTTCCCTTGAGCGCAATGATCGCCTTCCCTTCTTTCATTTTCTGTGCGACATATTCGGGCTTGCGCTTTGCAATGCCGGTTCCGCGGACTTTGGCTGCGTCTTCGATGGTCTTGAGGATCTCGTCCACGTATCCCAGGTGCTTCTCCGAAGCCACCTCTACCGTAAAGTCATTCTTTGTCATTGTTTTATGTTCGTTTTCAATTGATTCTTTTATTTATAATGCCGTGGAGCAGGGCGTCCAGGGCGCCGGTGACTTCCGCATGGGTAGATCCTTCGCGCAGCACCAGCAAGACGGTGTCGTCACCGGCCAGTGACCCGAGGACCTGTTTCGGCCGCTGCGCGTCGATGATGGCGGCGATCATGTTCGCATGCCCCGGCAGCGTGGAGATGACGGCCAGCTGGCCGGAGAACTCCAGCCGCTCGATGCTGTCGACCAGGATGTCCGTACCGTGACGCGGGACACTGGATGCACTGCCGGGTGCCGGAAGCCGGTAATAGTAACCCACATCATCATGGACCTTGGTAATCCGGAGTTCACGGATATCACGGGAAAGCGTTGCCTGCGCCACGTCGAAACCATGCTGCGCAAGCAGGGCGGACAACTCTTCCTGGTTGGCCACCTTCTGATCGGCGATGATTTTCCGGATCTGCCGCTGGCGTTCCAATTTTCCTCTCATAATGAAAAGATATTCAATAACCGTCCCAAATATATGCATAATTTTCCGATATATATTCAATTTTTTGTATTATTTTTGCATCCGTTATGACAGAAAAGATCATTATCCTCGATTTCGGCTCGCAAGTGACCCAGCTCATCGGGCGTCGGCTGCGTGAACTCGGCGTCTTCTGCGAAATCCATCCTTTCAACAAAATCCCCGTCCTGGACGCTTCCGTCAAGGGTGTCATCCTGTCCGGAAGTCCCTGCTCGGTACGTGACAAAAACGCCCCGCAGGTCGACCTGACCGGCATCAAGGGACATCTTCCGCTGCTCGGCATCTGCTACGGAGCGCAATACCTGGCGCACCGCTTCGGCGGCGAGGTGAACGGTTCCCTCTCCCGCGAATACGGACGCGCCATGCTGGAAGTCCGCCAGCCGGATTCCCCGCTCCTGCGCGGTGTAAGCCTGCGTTCGCAGGTCTGGATGTCACACGGGGACACCATCGCCGCCCTGCCGGCGGGTGCGGAAGTCATCGCCTCCACGGCCGACGTGGAGAATGCGGCCTACTGTTTCAAGGGGGAAGACACCTACGCGGTACAGTTCCATCCGGAGGTTTTCCACACGACGGAAGGCGCGAAGATGCTCGGCAATTTCGCGCTGGGGATCTGCGGCTGCAAGGGCGACTGGACGAGCGCGGCATTCATCGAGACGACGGTCGCGGCGCTCAGGGAGCAGATCGGGGACGAGAAGGTCATCCTCGGACTGAGCGGCGGGGTGGATTCCACCGTTGCCGCCGTCCTGCTGCACAAAGCCGTCGGTGCAAACCTCACCTGTATCTTCGTCAACAACGGACTGCTGCGCAAGAATGAATATGAAGACGTGCTGGCCTCCTACAAGGACATGCAGTTGAACGTGATCGGCGCGGACGCGGAGGAGGAGTTCCTGTCCGCCCTCGCCGGAGCCGAGGAACCGGAGGCGAAGCGGAAGATCATCGGTGCCAAGTTCATCGAGGTGTTCGAGCGGTATGCACGCACCATCGAAAACGCCCGCTGGCTGGCCCAGGGGACGATTTATCCGGACGTCATCGAGTCGGCCGGCATCGAGGGCATCGCGTCGAAGATCAAATCGCACCACAACGTGGGCGGCCTGCCGGAGAAGATGAACCTGAAGATCGTGGAGCCGCTGCACATGCTGTTCAAGGACGAGGTGCGCCGTGTGGGACGTGCGCTCGGCATCAAGGAGGAGCTCATCGGGCGGCATCCTTTCCCGGGGCCTTCGCTGGCGATCCGTATCCTCGGCGAGGTCACGCGGGAGAAACTGCGGGTGCTGCGTGAGGCGGACGACATCTATATCCGCGGCTTGCGCGCCTACGACTGTACGGCCCTGCACCTGCCGTCGGCCTCCGATCCGCGGGTCGAGGCGAAGAACCTCTACGATGCGATCTGGCAGGCGGGCGTGATCCTGCTGCCGGTCCGCAGCGTGGGCGTGATGGGGGACGAGCGGACGTACGAGCATCCGGTGGCGTTGCGGGCGGTGGTTTCCACCGACGCGATGACGGCCGACTGGTTCCATTTCCCGTACGATTTCCTTGCGGATGTCAGCAACGAGATCATCAACAAGGTGGCCGGCGTGAACCGCGTCGTCTACGACATTTCGTCGAAACCACCGGCAACCATCGAATGGGAGTAACTCCCATTCGATGGTTGCCGCCGCAAATTCCTACCCCTCAGTCACTTCGTGACAGCTCCCGAGGGGAGCGCCGCCCCCTTCCCGTTCCCCCTCGCCGGGGGAAGGCTGTCGCTGCGCTCCGAATGGGAGTAACCCATTCGATGGTTGCCGCCGCAAATTCCTACCCCTCAGTCACTTCGTGACAGCTCCCGAGGGAGCGCCGCCCCCTTCCCGTTCCCCCTCGCCGGGGGAAGGCTGTCGCTGCGCTCCGAATGGGAGTAGCCCATTCGATGGTTGCCGCCGCAAATTCCCACCCCTCAGTCACTTCGTGACAGCTCCCGAGGGGAGCGCCGCCCCCTTCCCGTTCCCCCTCGCCGGGGGAAGGCTGTCGCTGCGCTCCGAATGGGCGACGGGATCAGCGGTGACGCTTCCGGAGCTCCTGCTCCATGTCGGCGATGCCCAGCCCCTGGCTTTCCAGCAGCACAAGCAGGTGGTACACCAGGTCGGAAGCCTCATACAAGAGCCGCTCCTTGTCACCCTTGACCGCCTCGATCACCGTTTCCACAGCCTCCTCGCCTACTTTCTGCGCCATCCGCGGCACACCGGCATTGAACAGCGACGTCGTGTACGACTTCTCGGGCATCTCCTTGTGCCGGCCTTTGATAACCGTCTCCAGGTAACGGATGAACCCGGTCGACTCAGGTACAGCGTCTCCCCAGCAGGTCATCGCGCCGGTATGGCAGGCCGGGCCGTCCGGGACGGCGCGCACCAGGAGGGTATCTGCGTCGCAATCGGCGTCGACCGAGACCAGATGCAGGTAGTTCCCACTGGTCTCCCCCTTGGTCCACAGCTCGTTACGCGAGCGGCTGAAGAAAGTGACCAGGCCGGTCTGAAGGGTTTTTTCCAAGGCCTCGGCATTCATGTAGCCGAGCATCAGCACCTGGAGGGTGCGGTCGTCCTGGACGATGGCGGGCACCAGCCCGCCGGCGTTTTTCGAAAAATCGATGTTCTGGATGTCTATCATGGCATTCTGTTTTTATAATCTGACTGCAATGCCCGCCTCGCGCAGCGACTGCTTGAGGGCGGGAATGGATATTTCTCCGAAGTGGAAGATGCTGGCGGCCAGCGCTGCATCCGCCTTGCCCGCTGAAAGCACCTCCACGATGTGTCCGATGCTGCCGGCCCCGCCGGAGGCGATCACCGGGATGGACAGCCGCTCCGACAGGGCGGCGTACTCCGCTACGGCATACCCGTTCCGGGTGCCGTCGTGGTTCATCGACGTGAAGAGGATCTCACCCGCGCCGCGTTCCTGCACCTCACGGGCCCAGGAAAACAACTCGCGGTCGGTCGGCGTCTTCCCGCCGTGGGTCGTCACGCGCCAGAAACCGTCTTCCGGCACGAAACGGGCATCGATCGCGGCCACGACGAACTGGGAGCCATAGGCCGCGGCGATCTCCGAAATGAGTTCCGGCCGCAGGACGGCGGCCGTATTGACCGTGATCTTGTCAGCGCCGGCATCGAGCAGCCGAGCCGCATCCGCCAGCGAAGAAATGCCCCCGCCGACAGTGAACGGGATGTCGATGCGCTCGGAAATGCGGCGGACGAGGCCGGTGAAGGTGGAACGCCCTTCCCGCGAGGCGCTGATGTCCAGGTACACCAGTTCGTCGGCCCCCTGCGCCCCGTACCAGGCCCCCATCTCCACAGGATCCCCCACTTCACGGAGTCCTTCGAAGTTGATGCCTTTGACGACGGCGCCGTCCTTGACGTCCAGGCAGGGGATGATCCGTTTGGCTAGCATGCGCCGTCCCCTCCCCGGAACACCTTTTTCAGGTCGATGCGTCCTTCATACAAAGCCTTTCCGACAACCGCCGCACGCAAGCCGGCAGCGGCGCAGGCCTCCAGGTCCGCCAGGCCGGCAACCCCTCCGCTGACGATGATGTCCACGCCCGGGAAGGCGTCCTGCAAGCGCCGGTAGAAGGCCGTGTCAACCCCCTGCAGCGTGCCGTCGCGCGCGATTTCCGTGACGATGGCCTGGCGGACGCGCCCGCCGAAGCGGTTCAGGACATCTTCCGCCGTCAGCGAGGAAGTATCGAGCCAGCCCCGGGTCGCGACGCAGCCGTCGCGCAAGTCCAGGCCCAGGATGATCCGCTCGCCGTACCGGTCGAGCCAGCGGGAGAAGGTGTCGGGATCCGTCACGGCGATGCTGCCGCAGATGGCGAAGGACGCACCGGCTTCCAGGACGGCCTCCAGGGAGGTTTCCGACTTGATGCCGCCGCCGAATTCAATGGCCAGGCCGGTTTCGCGCACGATGCGGCGCAGGACCTCGAGATTCACGGGCGCGGCCGCCTTCGCCCCGTCCAGGTCGACCAGATGGAGCCGGCGGGCGCCTGCCGCCTGGAAGGCGGTCGCCGCCACGAGGGGATCTTCCTCGTACACTTTCGACCGGGCATAGTCCCCCTGGGTCAGGCGGACACATTTGCCGCCGATGAGGTCGATGGCGGGGATGACGTTCAACGTATTCATAATGAAAGGAAGTTTTTCAGGATGACGGCACCGGCCGGTCCGCTTTTCTCCGGGTGGAACTGCGTACCGAAGAAATGCCCGCGCTGCAGGGCGGCGCTGAACCGGCAGCCGGCATACTCCGTGACGGCGACGGTTTCATCCGGGGCAAATTCCGGATAATAAGAGTGCACGTAATAAACATAGGTCCCGTCCGGGATGCCGCGGAAAAGCGGGCCGGAGAGATTCTCGACGGCATTCCAGCCCATGTGCGGGATCTTTGCGCCGGCATCGGCCGGGAAACGGCGGACGCGCGGGGAGAAGACACCCAGGCAGTCGGTCCTCCCCTCCTCGCTGGAACGGCAGAGGAGCTGCACGCCGATGCAGATGCCCAGCACGGGCACGTCAAGCGAGCGGACGATGCCGGAGAGGGTTTCGCCGCCGGGAAGCGGACGGTTCAGCCGGGCCATTGCCGAAGAAGCCTCCCCGACACCGGGCAGGATCACATGGCTGGCCGCGCGCAGGCGCGCCGGATCGGCCGTCACTTCGAACGCCGCTCCGAGGCGCTTGAGCGCATTTTCCACCGAGAGGATGTTCCCGGCTTCATAGTCTACGATCGCGATCATAGCACGCCTTTGCTGGAAGGGAGGTCATAAGGGAACGGGCTGCGCGCCACCGCCATCCGGAGCGCCCGGGCGAAAGCCTTGAAAATGGCCTCGGCCTTGTGATGGGCGTTGTCGCCGCGCGCTTCCACGTGCAGGTTGCATTTTGCGCCGGTGCAGACGGACTGGAAGAAATGCGAAAACATTTCCGTCGGGATGCCGCCGACCTGTTCGCGGTCGAAACAGACCTGCCAGCGGAAGTCGATGCGGCCGCCGAAATCCAGGAGGACCAGGGCGTCGCAGTCATCCATCGGCAAGGCGAACCCGTAGCGGCCGATGCCGCGCTTGTCGCCCAAGGCGGCGGCGACGGCCTCTCCCAAGGCGATACCGACATCCTCCATGGTGTGATGCTCGTCGACCTGCAGGTCCCCTTGCGCGGACACCCGCAGGGAGACACCGCCATGGTGGGGAATCTGCTCGAGCATGTGGTCCAGGAAAGGCAGTCCGGTTGCAATCTCGCAAACACCGGATCGCTCGAGATCGAGATCGACCAGGATGGCCGTCTCACGCGTGGTACGGCGGACAACCGCGTGCCGGTCGCCCAGCAGGGCGACGTCGGCAGCGCCGCGGTGCACGGGGACGCCCATCACTTCCAACAGGCGGTCGTTCTCCGAAGGCGTGCCCACGGAGATGCGCAGGCAGCCCTCGCAACCCTTTACCCGGGTGCGGTTGCGCACGATGACGCCCGCATCGAGCAGGCGCCGGTACAACCCGTCGGCATCGTCCACGCGGACCAGCAGGAAGTTGGCCTCGCTCGGATAGATTTCCCGGACGAAGGGGCTCGCGGACAGCGATTTCTGCAGCCGGATGCGCTGGGCGGTCACTTCCGCCACATGGTGGTCGAGCACGGCGGGATCCAGACGCGTCAGCGCCATCCGCTGGGCGAGGATATTGATGTTGTACGGATACTTCACCCGGGAGAACAGGGCGATGACGGCCGGCGCCGCCATGGCCAGGCCGATCCGCAGACCGGCCATGCCCCAGGCTTTGGACAGGGTCTGGAGGATGACCAGACGGGGATACCGGTCCAGCAGCGGAAGGAGCGAAGGCGTGGAAGCGAAATCAATGTAGGCCTCGTCGACGACCAGGATGCCCGGGAAGGACGCCAGCAGGCGCTCGACCTGTTCCTGCGGGAAAACATTCCCGGAAGGATTGTTCGGGGAGCAGAGGAAGAGCAGTTTCGTTTTCGCGTCACAGGCCGCCAGGAGAGCCGCCTCGTCCAGCGAGAAGTCGGCACGGAGCGGAACGGGACGGAAGGCGATGTCGTTCATCGCAGCGGCGACGCCGTACATCCCGTAACTGGGAGCGATGGAAACGGCATTGTCCTCCCCCGGATTGCAGAAGACGCGGTACAGCAGGTCGATGGCTTCGTCGCTGCCGTTCCCCAGGAACAGGCGGTCGGCGGAAATGCCTTTCAGCGCGGCGACCTTCTCTTTCAAGACCTTCTGGCGGGGATCCGGATAACGGTTGATGCCATTTTCGTACGGGCTCTCGTTTGCATCCAGGAAGACTTCCGGCTGGTTGTCGCCGCACTCGTCACGCGCCGTTGAATACGGATCGAGGGCGAGGATGCACGGACGTACGAGGGAAAGGGCTTCTTCAGGGTTCATATGTTCTGTTTGTTCGTTTCGTTCTGAAAGATTCGTTCAATTTCCTTCCGGGGTGGTTTCCGACTGCCCGAGACGGACGGAGACGGCGGCGGCGTGCGCATCCAGGCCTTCGGCAAGTGCCATCGCACGGATGGTTTCCCCAAGGCCCTGCAGGCCTTCCCGGGTCAGTTCCTGAAAAGTCATCTTCCGCTGGAAGGCATCAAGGCCCAAGCCGCTGCACGAACGCGCCCATCCGCCCGTCGGCAGGGTGTGGTTCGTCCCGGAAGCATAGTCGCCGGCGCTTTCAGGCGACCAAGGACCGACAAAGACACTGCCGGCCGCGGTGATCCGGTCCGCGATGTCCCAGGGATCCGCCATCGAAACGATCAGGTGCTCGGGGGCATATTCATTCGCAAAATCGACCACGGCGTCGCGGTCCGGGAGCACGACGAGGCGGCTGCGGGAAAGCGACCGCAGGATGTTCTCGCGGCGTGAAAGCCCGTCCACCTGCGCAGCGACCGCCTCCGCGACGGCATCGGCGACACCTTCCTCCGTACAGACCAGGACAGACTGGCTGTCCGGTCCGTGCTCCGCCTGCGAGAGGAAATCGGCGGCGACGAATGCGGGATCCGCCGTCGCGTCCGCCAGCACCATCACTTCGGAAGGGCCGGCCGGCATGTCGATCGAAACATCCGACAGGCCGAGCAACTGCTTGGCCTTGGTGACATACCGGTTGCCGGGGCCGAAGATTTTGTCACGGCGCGGGATCGATGCCGTTCCGTACGCCATGGCGGCGACGGCCTGCGCCCCGCCGACCTTGTAGATGTCGGTCACGCCACAAAGCGCCGCCGTGAAGACGACGGCCGGATGAACGCGTCCGTCCGGTCCGGGCGGCGAGCACAGCAGGATATCCTCACAGCCGGCCACCCGGGCCGGGACCGCCAGCATCAAGACCGTGGAGAACAGCGGGGCACGGCCGCCGGGGACGTACAGGCCGACCCGCCGGATCGGCACCGCCTTCTGCCAGCAGACGACCCCCGGGGCGGTTTCCACCCGCACAGGCGCAGAGCGCTGCGCTTCGTGGAAGCGGCGGATGTTGTCCCAGGCCTTTCGGATGGCGTCCTGCAGCGCCGCCGGGACCAGCGCCTGCGCTTCCCGGATCTCCTCCGGCGTGATTTTCAGTCCCTGGGGAAGGGAGACCTTGTCGAAACGCTCCGCGAAGGCCAGCAAGGCCTCGTCGCCACGGGTCCGGACGGCGTTCAGGATATCCCGGACCCCCTGCTCGACCTGCGCGTCGTCCGAGGCGCCGCGACTGCAGAGTGCGGGCCATTGCGAACGGTCGGGGCAGACCTGTTTTTCCATGTTCGGCGTCATGAATAAAAATTCATTAAAGGATCATCTTTTCGACCGACAGCACCAGAATGCCTTCCGCGCCGATCGCCTTGAGCTGCTCGATCTTCTCCCAGAGGAGCGCGGCATCGACAACGGAATGCAGCGAGTACCAGCCCGACTGGGCCAGCGGCAGCACCGTAGGGCTCCGCATCGCAGGGACGATCCGGATAGCCTCGTCCAGGGCGTCCGCAGGAATATTCATCAGCAGGTACTTCTTGTCGCGGCTGTCCTTGACTGCATTGAACCGGGAGAGGATCTGCTGCAAGATCCGGCGCTTCTCTTCCGAAAGAGAGCGTCCGGCAACGACGACCGCCTCGGAGGCGACCACCCGTTCGACCTCCACAAGGCCGTTGCTCACCAGCGTGCCGCCCGAAGAGACGATGTCGAAGATGGCGTCGCCCATGCCGACGGCCGGGGCGATTTCGACCGATCCGGAAATCGTCATGATCTGAGCGTGGATCCCCTTCTCCGCCAGGAAACGGCCGAGGATATTCGGGTACGAGGTGGCGATCCGCTTTCCCTCGAACCAGGAGAGGCCGGGATAGTCCACCGTCTTGGGCAGCGCCAGGGAGATACGGCAGCCGCCGAACCCCAGGCGGTCGACGACGTCGATCTCCCCGCCCCGTTCCAGCACTTCATTGTAACCGACGATACCGATGTCGGCTACGCCCATCGAAACGGCTTGCGGAATGTCGTCGTCCCGCAGGAAGAGGATCTCGGCGGGGAAACTGGACGACCGGGAAAGGAACTTCCGCTTGCTGTCGTCTACATCGATGCCCGCCTCTGAAAGTAATGCGAGACTCTGCTCGCTCAGGCGACCTTTCGCCTGGATGGCAATTCTTAACATATTCTTGACCTTGTTCGTTTCACATACATAAGGAGAAAGGCCTGCACCAACGAGGGGCAAGCCTTTCGAAATATCTGTCTTACAAGCGGATATCCACGAATAACTTACCTCTCGGGGGAGGGGTGGTGATGATGGATATGCGCGTTGAAAACCATGTTTCTTCCTTGTGTTCTTGACAAAGATCGCAATTATATTTGAATATCCAAAAAAACTTGCGATAAATATTCAAAATTACTGAATGAACCCGGCGAAATAACCGGCGAAGAACACATTCGTGATCAGGTACCCGATGACCGTGGACACGATGACCGAGATGAGGCCCGGCATCATGAAACTGTGGTTCAGCAGGTACTTGCCGATAACCGTCGTACCGGAGCGGTCGAAATTGACCGTCGCGATATCAGAAGGATAGTTCGGGATGAAAAAGTAACCGTAGACGCTCGGGAGGACGCCCAGGAGCACCGGCCCGGCGATACCGAGCTGGTAGGCCAGCGGGAGCATCGCCACGACGACGGCGCCCTGCGAATTGATCAGCACGGAAACGAGGAAGAATACGAAGGCGATCGACCAGGGATACGAGGTCACCAGATCGGCCAGCATGACTTTCATCTCGTCCAGGTAATTGCCGAAATAGGTATCGGCCAGCCAGGCGATGCCGTAGATGGCGACGACGGCCACCATGCCCGACTGCCAGACGGCGCCGGCGACGGCTTTCTTGGGCTGCGCCTTGCAGAACATGATATTGATGGCGGCAGCCGTCAGCATGATGATCTGGATGATGATGTTCATCTTCGGCAGGTTGATGGCTGAGGCCAGGGTGACGCTCTCCCCTCCCCTCGTCACATGGATCATCTGGCAGAAAGCGAAGCCGACGATCACGAGCAACGACGCGAGGAACACGAACACGGAGGCGCGGGCTTCCTTGGTGATCTCCTTGTCGAGGGTCGTTGCGGAAGAGCCGTACATGTACTTGTACATTTCCGGATCGGACTTGCGGAGCAGGAAATCAGGATCCTTGTCCAGGTCCTTTCCGCGGCGGTAGGACGCGGCGGAGGCGCAGAGGATGCCGATGACGCAGGCCGGGAGCGTGACCATCAGCACCTGCGGGATGGAAACCATGTACCCGTTGGCGTTCGAGATGGTGACGAAGGCGACGACCGCAGCGGCGATCGGCGAGCAGGTGATGCCCACCTGGGACGCGATAGAGGCGACGCCGCAAGGCCGCTCGGGGCGGATGTCCTTCTTGAGGGCGATGTCGCAGATGATCGGCATGATCGTGTAGACCACATGGCCCGTACCCACCAGCACCGTCAGGAAGAAGGTCACCAGGGGACCGAGGAACGTGATGTGATCGGGGTGTTTGCGGAGCATGCGTTCGGCGATCTGGATCATCCAGTCCATACCGCCGGAGGCCTGGAGGGTGCCGGCGCATGTAACGGCGGCAATGATGATATAGATGACATCGGTGGGCGGCGTGCCGGGCTTGAGTCCGAATCCGAAGACGAGGATGGCCAGTCCGATACCGGATATCGCGCCGAGGGCGAGGCTGCCGTAACGCGAGCCCACATAAAGCGCTGCCAGGACGATGAGCAGCTGAACGATCATCAGGAAAGTCATATCGGTCTATGTTTTAGTGATTGACTACGCAAGATACTGAAAAAAAAGCTGATCCGCAATTCCGTCCCGCAAAAAAAGGAGTACAGGCCGCCTGATCCGGTGCCGGGGAGCGTTCCGGCGGCCTGGAGGCTTTCATCCCGCCCTCCTCGGAAATCCCAACTTGCACTTCGTGCATCCCTGTCCGGGCGAATGGGATTTCCAAGGAGGACGGGACGACAAAAAGAGGACGGGACGACAAAAAAGAGAAACGGTCCTGGAAAAACTCCGAGACCGTTTCCTGTGCGCGGGATGAGAGTCGAACTCACACGTCGCAATTGACACTAGCTCCTGAAACTAGCGCGTCTACCATTTCGCCACCCGCGCTTGAATGGATTGCAAAGGTAAGCATTGTCTGAATAATTTGCAAACTTTTTCTCGCGGATAGCGGCAGTTTTTTTATTTCTTTCCGTATTTCGAAAAGGCGGAAGCAATCTGCGACTTCTTTGCCGGGCAGGTTTCCTGCAAGCTTTTGCAGAAGGCGGAGGCATCCTGCACATCCGGCCCGAGCGCGGCACAGATCTGGGCGCGGGTAACGCCCGCCTTCTCCACTTCCGTCAGGATCTGCGGACGGAACCAGTGGGACTCACCGGCATGATACTCCTTCCCGTAACGGTCTTTGTACAAGGCGTTTTCCAGATAATAAGCCCACATCTCCGCCACCTCGCAGAGGCCGGCATTCTCGCCGTTTCCGGTTCCGTACGGAGAGGTCGTGGCAAAATACGAGAAGAGGACATACCGGGCGAAACGGTTCCAGTAGGAACTCCCCGCTTTCTGGAAGTGCGACGCATGCGCCATCTCGTGCACCGTATCGAAATACAGGCCGGCATAGTCGCCGATCTTCCCCTTGCAGCCGATCGTGATGTCCGGCGAGAAGAAGGCCAACAACAGCCGGGTAACGCCCAAATACTTGGAAGCCAAGTCCGTATCGACCATGGCGCCATGGTGGAGCATCAGCGCGCAGGAAGGATTCATGAAGTTGAGGGTCCAGAAACGGAGATTGGACACGGGTACCGCAATGCCGCTTTCCCGGCACATCATGTAATAGTCGTAGGCGGCGTTGTTGACGACGCACCGTCGCCAGAGCGTACCGTCGGAGGACGCGTCGACGGTCACGTCCAGCCCTTGCGCGGGTCCTTTCCCGAGTGACGATGAGGAAGCCTGGACGAGCAGGAGGTTCAGCCCGATCTTGAAACCGAGGGTGTTCTTGAACTTGAGATGATAATGCGGCTTCGCGGAGAATTTCGCGGACAAGGAGTAGTTCCCTTTCGCGTCGGTATAGGCCGACGATGTCTTGAGCAGCGTATTCGCCGTCACCTTCACGCCGGATACACCGACCGTCTTGCGCCCGGACGTGCCGGTGTCGACAATCGTGATCCGGCCTTCCGGACGCGCTTTCGAGGCCCGTGTCCCGGATTCGAGCAGGTCCCCGTTGCCGGTCATCTCAAAGGCGGCGCGCTCGACGGCGTCCCAGTCCGCCTCACCGGCCGCACGTGTCAGGGATGCACTGCCCGGGAAGCAACACTTGCCCAGGACCTCATAGGGAATACCTTCCGGGAACGCGAAACCGACCGGAACGACGGCATACTGCCAGGTGATCCGGTCTTCCGGCAGGGACGGGTCATGGTACCAGTCGCCGTCCGAGAGGATTTCATAATCCAGCGGATAGTCGAACAGGTCGATGTCCGTTTCCTCCAGGCGCGCCAGGTCTTCGGGACCGGCAGGCAGGAAGCGGACGTACAGGTCGGTCGGTTCGACACGGATGCCGGAACGGGTCGGATAGACCGCTTCATAGGCACGCCGGACATTCTCTACGAGATAGGGACTGTCCAAGTGCTTTCCAAGCGTAACTTGACGGAGGGTGGCGGCACCTTCCGTGCGGACGGAGGAAGCGCGCCACGGCGCAGGGGCGACCGGCGAGCCGGTCTCTTTGTTGCACGACGCGAGAACGAGCAGCGGCAACAACCATTTGAAGAACCTTTTCATAGTCAAAGCGTTTTTTATCGTTACTCCGCAAAGTTAGAGGAGGTTATCCGTAGGTTGAAATGTTCAACGGATAAAATCAAAAAAGAGCCGCCTTTGTGATTTATGGGTGGTTTTCGTATCTTAGCGAAAAGAAAAAAGATCAAGAATGAACTGTTCCACCACCTTCAGGATCCGCAAGGCTGCCGTCCTGGCAGTCCTCTTCCTCGCCGCCACCATGGCACTCCATGGACAGACATACCAGGAGAAACTCCGGGAAAACCGGGAGCGAGCCTCCGCCGAATACCATTATTATGAAGCCGTCGCCGAGCCTGTCTCCCCTGCTCCGAAAGGGTACAAGCCCTTTTACATCAGCCACTACGGCAGGCACGGATCACGCTACCTCACCAGCGGCAGCTACTTCGTCAAAGCCCGCGCCGGCCTGGATGCCGCCGCAGGGAAAGGCCTGCTGACCGAAGAGGGGAAGCTGGTTTTACGGCAACTGGACACCCTGATGGAAGAACACGAGGGCATGTACGGGATGCTTACCCGCAGGGGAGCGGAAGAGCACCGGGGCATCGCACGGCGGATGGAAGCGCGTTTCCCGCGTGTCTTCTCCGGGAAAGAAGGCCGCAACCAAGTCGAATGCGTCTCCAGCTACTGGCCGCGCTGCCTGGTCAGCATGGCCAATTGCACGGAAGGGCTGCAGGAGAAGACGGAAGGACTGGCTTTCACCTTCATCACCGGACCGAAATACCTGGACTATATCAGCATGGACCTGGACACCAAGGAACTGAGTAAACGCTCGAAAGCCTTCGAGCGCCGGATCGCCCACTTCCTACCGTCCCCCGACCGGCTCTATGCGGCTCTGTTCACGGACCCTGAGGCGGCCAGGACGCTGATCGGAGATACGGATGCCTTCGTCAAGTCGCTTTTCGATGCGGCGACGATCAGTCCGAACACCGAAGCGCACCCGGACCTGTTCGCCCACTTCACCGACGACGAACTGACCGGACTCTGGATCCGGAAAAACAACCGGATGTATTACCGCTACGGCATCTCGGCGGAGGAAGGCGACTTCGTCCGGGCGATCGCCAAACCGTTGATCCACGATATCATAGAGAAAGCCGACGCAGCCCTCCAAGACGGCAGTGAAAGGGCTGCGGACCTGCGGTTCGGTCACGACGTGGGCCTGCTGCCGCTGGTCGGGACGATCGGCATTGAAGGCATGCAGGAGCATTTCCCGTCCGAAAACGTGCACACCCACTGGTTTGCTTTCGACATGGTGCCGATGGCCTCCAACCTGCAGATGGTCTTCTTCCGCAGCAAGCGTGGGCACGTCCTCGTCCAGCTCCTGTACAACGAGCGCGAGACTTCGATCCCCGCCCTGCCGGCAGCAACCGGGAAATTCTACGACTGGAACGTCCTGCGCGCGTATCTGAAAGCCCTGGAAACAGCGATCCCCGACGACAACATCGTCAGGGATACCGAAAAAAAGCAGCGCTCAGGGGTTGCCTGACCGCTAGAAATACGTCACGGTCTTCTGCTCGATCGCAGACATGAGCGCATTCGCAAGCCGGCTCACGCCGAAGCGGAACAAGTCTTTGCAGAGCCATTCCTCACCGAGCACCGTCTTCACGATCGAATAATAGCAGACGGCGTCTTTCGCCGTGGAAATACCACCGGCGGCCTTGAATCCCACCTTGCGGCCGGTCCGCTGCTCGAAGAGGCGGATGCACTCGCACATGACATAGGCCGCCACGGGGGTCGCGTTGACGCTCACCTTTCCCGTCGAGGTCTTGATGAAATCGGCCCCCTCTTCCATGGCCAGGAAGGCAGCAGCCGCAATCCGCTCATGACTCACAAGCAGGCCGGTCTCGAGGATGACCTTGAAGACGACCTTGCGTCCGCATGCCGCTGCAGCGGCATCCACTGCGGCACGCATCGTGCGGATTTCCGTACGGGCGGTTTCCTCGTCACCGTCCAGGAAAGCCCCCAGGTCGAGGACGATGTCGATCTCATCGGCGCCACCCTGCACGGCCAGCTCGCATTCGCGCGCCTTCACCTCGAGGAAACTCTGCGAGGAGGGGAAGCAACCGGCCACCGTCGTGACATGCACACCGGGCACCTGCAACGCATCCCGCACGACGGACGCGAAGTTGGGATACACGCAGATCGAAGCCGGAAGCGGGTAAGACGGATAATCCTTCGCAAAGGCGTTGACCTTCGAAACCAGCTTGCGGACGGACGAGGGCGTGTCCTGCGTCTGCAGCGTCGTGATGTCCATCAGGGAGAGGCAGCGCGTCAGCACGTCGGCGGACGTAACATCGTCGATGCCGGCGGCGATCATCTCAAGGCGCTTTCCGATCTGCTCCTCGTCGGGCGTATAGCCATATTTTTCCAGTAATTCCAACATATTTTTATGATTTATCAGTCGTTGATCTGTATATCGAATCCTTCTTCCAGGAGCGGACGCACCAGGGTGCGCATCTGTTCGGCGGTAAACGGTTCCAGTCCCTGCGCAGGCGCCTCGCGGGCCAGCGTATAAACCATCACCTTGCGGGGATGCAGGTCGCGGACCACGTCCATCCAGGGCAGGAGGACCTCCGGCGCAGAAGAATCGAAGCCCGGTCCCCGCAGGAACATGGTCTGAAGGATGAAATCCCCTTCGAAGCGGCGCATTCCGGCGACGACGTCCGTAACGCGGTAACGTCCCTGCGGCCTGTTGACCACCCGGACGGAGGCGTCGTCCGCCGCGTCGAGTTTCAGGATCGGGTTGTCTACCTTGCGCAGGGCGGCGAAGACGGCCGGATCGTCCAGCCGCGTGGCATTGCTCAGGACGGATACCTTCGCCTCCGGATAGAGCCGGTCGCGCAGCGAAAGCGTGATGTCGACAATCGAGGGGAAGGCCGGATTGAGCGTCGGTTCGCCGTCACCGGAGAAGGTGATGGAGTCGATCCGCTCCCCTCCCTCACGGCATGCACGCAGCTTGGCTTCCAGGGCGATGCGCAGTTCCTCCGCAGTGGGAATCCGCGTATCCCCGCGCCCGTCTTTGTTCCACCCGCATTCGCAGTAGATGCAGTCGAAATTGCAGATCTTTCCTTTCTCCGGGAGCAGGTTGATGCCCAGGGAAGATCCCAGCCGCCGAGAAAAGATGGGGCCGAATACCAGTGTCTCGCGCATCATATCACCCGCTCGGAATAACTTTCGTCCGTCAGGCGCCCGGAAGCGTCCAGTCCGCCGATCCGGACAATGCCGGGGCGTTTGCCAGGAGCCAGGGAGCCGAATACGGTATCTTTCTTCAGGAATCGCGCGCCGTTCAGGCAGGCCCAGTGCAGGAGTTCGTCCAGTTCCAACACGGGGAAATGCTGCTGCAGGCAGCGCAGTTCCGAGACGATGTCAAGGTCGTCGTTGCTGGACAGGGAGTCCGTTCCGACGGTAAGGGTCAGCCCGTTCGCACGCATCAGGGGAACCGGCGGCAGGGCGTCGTGGATATACAGGTTGGACAGCGGACAGAGGGCGATGAACGGATGCAGGAGCGCCTCCTTCAGGGCGTCGATTCCGTCCTGCTCCAGGCAGACTTCATGGACGAGCAGGACGTTCTCCTCCACAGGGAAGGGATGTACGGCCTGCAGGCGGTCCAGGAAGTACCGGAGGGAAGATGCGCCCGTCACGGGAGGGACGCTCATCCCGGCCGCACGGCGGTTCTCCCACATCGGGCCGGAGCCCGACCGGAGCATTTCCTCTTCCTGGGGCGTTTCCTCGCTATGGTAAGAAAGGAACCCCGAGCGGAGTCCCTCCGCCGAGGCCGCGGAAAGGAGTTCCGGGCTCATCGTGTAGCAGGCATGCGGCGTCGGAGCGGCGTCCAGCCCGAAGGACCAGGCCTCGCACTCGAGGGAACGGACGGAAGCGATTACGTCCGCGCAATCCTCCGGTTCCGTGCCGAAAACTTCAAGGAAGGTACGCGTATACATCGGGGATGCCTGCTTGACGGCGAAAGAATCCGGTCCGTTGCTGATGTCCGCCATCGCGGTGACGCCGCGGTGCCACATCACGTCCATCCAGTGCCGGATGGATGCGATCCGCTCCTCCCGGGAGCAGGTGTCGCGCAAGGCGTTGATCTGGTCGATGAAGCCGGCCATGCCCGTTCCGCGGCGGAAAAGGCCACGCATGTAGGACAGTTCAGCATGGCAGTGCGTATTCACAAAGCCGGGTACGACCGCCCCGTCGAAGAAACAAGGCTCCGCAGCGATGTCGGGGCTTGTTCCGACAGCCGTCACCGTCCCGTCGGGGCGGTATTCCACGAATCCGTTCCGGATGGGCGCATGCCCGTCAAGGGGATAGACGTATGTCGCAGCGATCCGGTTCATCTCAAAAACGCTCCAGTTCCTGTTTTTCATCCAATGTCAGAGACAACGGGACGGTATCCGCCGGGGCTTCTTCCTCTTCCGTGGGCGGATCCAGGCGCTCCGGCCCCCGGTATCGGACGGCAGGTGCGACGGCGCACGGGAAACGGAATCCCTCTTCTGAAACGGCGAAAGTCATGGTGTCCGCCCGGTAGGCATCGGACAGAAACTCAGTCAGGTAATGCATGTGTGCGGGCCGGTAGGCGGAAAGGACCTGCGCGATGGAATCCATGTGCTGGCGCCATTTCCGGTCCCGTTCCAGTTCGGCCGAAAGCGCCATCTGCTCCTTCTTCAGGTCCTTGCCCACGTCACCTATCAGTGTGCCGAAACGGCGCGGATCGCCCAGGTAGTGCGACACCGAGTTCTGGTAATCCGCCAGGGTGTAGCCGTACTTGGAGAAGATCGCCTCGTAAAAGAGGCTCGTATCCGCTTTCTGGTAAAGGGAAGGCTGCGATTCCAGCCACTGGTCGGCAAGCAGCATGTCCTTGTAGATCAGGCGCATCTTCGACACGGGAATCACTTTCTCCCCGGATTTTCCGCAGGAGAAAAGCAACGCCGCAGCCAAGACCGCCAGCAGGAGGATATGCCGTCCGCGCTCCATGTCCCTTTATCGCAAAGCGGCGCCGAACAGGTGCTCGAACGTGGAAAGCAACTTGCCCATCAGGCGTTCCACGTCGGCGTCGGTCAAAGTCTTCTCGCGGTCCTGCAGCACAAAACTGAGGGCGTACTGCTTCTTGCCGGCAGGGATCTTGTCGCCACGGTAGACATCGAACAGGGACACCTGCTTGAGCATCTTCTTCGCGACACGGAAAGCGCTGCGATGCAGGTCGGCATAGGTCACCCCTTCGTCCAGGAGGAGGGCCAGGTCGCGGCGGACTTCCGGGAACCTGGGCAGCTCCTGGAAGACGACCTTGTCGCGGCGGACCAGTTCAAACAGCGTTTTCCAGTTGATTTCAGCGGCGAACACCGGCATCTTCACGTCGAAACGGGCCGCCAGGCGGCGGGAGACGGTACCGATGACGGCGAGCGGCGCATGGCTGCCCGGCAGGGAATAGCACAGGCCTTCGCTGAAAAGGTCGTTCGGTGCAGGCGTCGTCTCCAGCTGGTAGATGTCGGTCCCGAAACGACGGAGCAGCAGGTCCAGATACCCCTTGAGCGTGAAGAAACTGCTCTTCCCGGGCTGGACGTTCCAGGATTTCTCCGGCGTACCGGCGATGAAAAGGGCGAAGCAAGGATGCTCCTCATAGCCTTCCAGGGTCGTTCCGTCCTTCTCGGGCAGGCGGCTGTAGACGGAGCCGTACTCGAAGAGGCGCATGGCACCGGCCTGCCGGTTGGCGTTGTAGGCGATTACCTCCAGTCCGCCGAACAGGAGCGTCTGGCGCATCACGTTCAGGTCGGAGCTGAGGGGGTTGACGATCGACACGCACTTCTCCTCAGGATAGGTCACCAGCCCCTTGCAGTAGGCGGAACGGGTCAGGGAGTTGTTCATCATCTCCACGAAGCCGTTGGCGGCGAGGAAGTTGGAGATTCCGTTGCGGACCGCCTCCGGCTCGGGTGCCGGCGTGGCGTTCACGGACATCTTCATATGCGCGGGCAACGGGATGTTGTTGTATCCGTAGATGCGCAGGATCTCTTCGACGACATCGCACTCGCGGGTAACGTCGACCATATAGGAAGGGGCTTCGACGAGGGCGCCGCCGGGACGCTTCTCGATGAAGTTGTATGTCAGGGCCTTGAGGGTCTTTTCGATCACGTCATGACCGATTTTCTTGCCGATGAAGCGCTCGATCCGGTCGTAATCCAGTTCGATCCGCCTGCGCTCGTACAGCGCCGGGCAGAAGGACGGCACGGGACCTTCGATCGTTCCGCCGGCGGTCTCGACGATCAGCAGGGCGGCACGCCGGGCGGCGTAGTCGGTCACCAGCGGATCGGCACCGCGCTCGAAGCGGAAAGAGGCATCGGTCTGCAGGGTATGGCGCTTGGAAGTCTTCCGGATGGAACCCGGGTCGAAATAGGCGCTCTCGATAAAGACGTCGGTGGTTGCCTCCGTGACGCCCGAGACGCTGCCGCCGAAGACGCCGGCGATGCACATCGGGCCTTCCGCGTCGGCGATGACGATGTCTTCCGCGGACAACGAACGGTCCGTACCGTCCAGCGTGACGATATGCTCCCCTTCCGCGGCACGGCGCACGATGACCTTTCCGCCGCGGATCTGGCCCGCGTCGAAGGTATGCAACGGCTGGCCCAGTTCGAAGAGCACGAAGTTGGACACGTCGACGACGTTGTTGATCGGCTTGAGGCCGATGGACATCAGTTTCTTCTGGAGCCATTCGGGGGAAGGTCCGACCTTGACCCCGCGGACCGTGACGCCGATGTAGCGGGGCGCGGCAGAAGCATCCAGCACCTCGAGCGGAACCGGATTGCCGGCAGTGGTGGAAAAAGCCGATACGTCGGGAAGGCGGAAGGATCCCGGCACGTCGTGGACCTGCATCCAGGCATAGAGGTCGCGCGCCACACCGATGTGGGACGCAGCGTCGATCCGGTTGGCGGTGATTTCGTATTCGATGACGGCCTCCGTCTTCAGGTGGAGGTATTCTTTCGCAGGCGTGCCGACAACCGCGTCTTCGGGCAGCACCATGATACCGGCATGGTCGGTACCGATGCCGAGCTCATCCTGCGCGCAGATCATGCCGAAGGACTCAACGCCGCGGATCTTGGACTTCTTGATCTTGAAATCGCCCGGAAGGACCGTTCCGATGCGGGCGAAAAGGACTTTCTGTCCGGCAGAGACATTGGGAGCGCCGCAGACGACCGTCAGGGGCTCTCCAGTGCCGTCATCGACGGTGGTGATGTGGAGATGGTCCGAATCCGGGTGCGGCTCGCAGGTCAGCACCTGCGCGACGACGACGCCGGCCAGCCCGCCGGGAATCTCTTCCTGTTCGGCGACGCTGTCCACCTCGATACCGATGTCCGTCATCGCGTCGGCCACCTGCGTCGGCGTGAGTGACGAATCCAGATAATCCTTCAACCAGCTGTAAGAGAGTTTCATATTATAGTATCTGTTTATGATTCAATATCTTCCTTCGAGAATAGGGCATCCACGAACGCCCGCTTGTCGAAGCGCTTGAGGTCGTCGATCCCCTCACCGACGCCGACGAACTTGACCGGGACCTTCAGCTGGTCCACAATGCCGATCACGACGCCGCCCTTGGCGGAGCCGTCGAGTTTCGTCAGGGTCAGCGATGTGATGTCCGTTGCGCGGGAGAACTCCTGCGCCTGCCGGAACGCGTTCTGGCCGGTGGAGGCGTCGAGGACGAGCATCACCTCGTGCGGTGCGTCGGGAATCACCTTGCGCATGACGTTGCGGATCTTCGTAAGCTCGTTCATCAGATCGACCCGGTTGTGCAGCCGGCCGGCCGTATCGATGAGCACGACATCGGCCGACTTGGCCACGGCGGAGCGCACGGTGTCGTACGCCACGGAAGCCGGATCGGCTCCCATCCCCTGCCGGACCATGTCCACACCCGCCCGGTCGGCCCAGACCTGGAGCTGGTCGACGGCTGCGGCCCGGAACGTGTCCGCCGCGCCGATCATCACCTTCTTTCCCTGGGCTTTCAGGGAAAAGGCCAGCTTGCCGATGGTCGTCGTCTTGCCGACGCCGTTCACGCCCACGACCATCACGACATAGGGCTTGCGGGAGAAGTCGAAGGCGGGCGCATCCGCAGAGGAGCCGTCGACGTCCATCAAGGCGGCGATCTCCTCCCGGAGCATCTCGAGCAGTTCGTCGAAGGACATGTATTTGTCGCGGCCCACGCGTTCCTCGAGCGCGTCGATGATCTTCAGCGTCGTGTCCACGCCCATGTCGGATGCGACGAGCGCCTCCTCGATGGCGTCCAGCACGTCATCCTCCACGCGGGTCTTGCCGATGACCGCCCTGGAAAGTCTCTGGAAGAAACCCTCCTTGGTCTTCTTGATGCCTTTGTCGAACAGTCCCATTGCCGTTTTTTCTAAATCCTACAAATATACAAAATAAATAACAAAAAGGAGACCGTCCGATGCGGGGACGGCCTCCTTTTCGAAAGATTGTCCGAAGACAGCTTATTTCTTGTTCTGGAAGTACTCCTTCGCCTTGGCCTCTTCGACCAACTGCTCCGTGAAGACATAGGCGCCGGTCTTGGGCGACTTGTCCATGCGGATGCATTTCACCATGCTCTTGGCACCGGCCTTGGCGGCGAATGTAGCAACTGCTTTCTTTGCCATAGTCTACTCTCCTTATTTGATTTCACGATGAACGGTCACCTTGTGCAGATAAGGATTGTATTTCTTACGCTCCAGACGCTCAGGGGTGTTCTTCTTGTTCTTGGTCGTAATGTAACGGGAAATGCCCGGGACACCGCTCTCTTTCTGCTCGGTGCATTCGAGGATCACCTGGATCCTGTTGCCTTTCGTTTTCTTTGCCATAGCTTCCTGTGATTAGACGAGTCCGACAAAACCTTTTTCCTGGGCTTCCTTCAGGGCCGCGTCGATGCCTTTCTTCTCGATCGTACGCATTCCCTTGGTGGAAACCTTCAACGTGATGTACCTCTGCTCCGCCTCGGACCAGAACTTCTTGGTCTTGAGATTGAGGCCGAACTCGCGCTTGGTACGAAGCTTCGAGTGGGCGACGTTGTAGCCGACCATTCTCTTCCGTCCGGTGATTTGACAAACTTTTGCCATGATATTCTACTTTTTTATTGATTCAAAATTAATTGCGGGGGTGCAAATTTCGTTTTTTATTTTCAGATTTGCAAGAAATCTAGACAATTTTGAAGAATCTGCGCCACCGTATGTTTTCCGGGAACTTGCGGTTCCGGTCGGTGGAGAGCCAGACCAGCGCCGGCCTGCCGACGATCCGGTCTTCCGGTACGAACCCCCAATAACGGGAATCGAGGGAATTGTGCCGGTTGTCTCCCATCATGAAGTAATAGTCTTGTCCGAATGTGTATTCCGTCACCTCGGTACCGTCGATGCGGATGGTCCCGTCCGCGCCGGTCTGCAGGTCATGTCCCTCATAGGCGGTGATGATCCGCGCATAGAGCGGCAGGTTGTGCAGGTCGAGGGGCACCGTAGCGCCCTTGGCAGGGATCCACAGGGGGCCGAAGTCGTCCCGCGTCCAGTGATACTCCTCCGTGAACGGGAAGATGCTCAGGTAGGAATCGGGATAGTCCGGCGGATAGGCGTCCAGGTTCGGTTCCACGGACGCGACGATGGAAAAGGCTTTCACTTTCTCCAGCATCGCTTCCGTCAGGGGCATGGCGGGATAGCCGGGAAGGTGCTCGTCGAAAAAGAGCTCCTCCATGTTCAGCCCGATCCGGGAAAGTTCCCGCGGGTTGATCCGTCCGCCGGTCGTCGTGACCTTGTAGGTCAGCTGCACGCCGGGCCATACCTCCTGCTGCTGCCCGTCGATCCAGACCAGTCCGTCGATGACGCGGAGCGTGTCGCCGGGAAGGGCGACGCAGCGCTTGACGTAGTGGTCCGTCTTGTCGGCGGGGCGGACAATGACGCCGCCTCCGGCCTTGATGGTGTTCTCGCGGCCGGCATTGCGCACCCAGGCGTAATAGTCGTCGGCCGGATAGCGGCGCAGTACCGTGTCACCGTTCGGGAAGTTGAACACCACGGGATCGCCGCGGCGCACGGACCGGAACCCTTTCAGGCGGCGGTAGTCGTTCTGGATGCGGGTCGAATAGGACTCGCGCCCGAAAATGACGTTGTGCGTGAAGGGGATGGTCAGGGGCGTCTGCGGAATCTTGGGTCCGTAGGTCAGCTTGCTGACGAAGAGGTGGTCGCCGGTGTACAGCGTGCTTTCCATCGAGGAGGACGGAATCTTGAAAGCCTGAAGGAAGAAAATATTGATGAACGTCACGACGACGACGGCAAAGATGATGGCGTCAAGCCAGTCCAGCCATACGTTGCGCTTCTCCCCTTCCTTGTACTCCTTCTTCCAGAACAGCCAGTTCACCTTGCGGGTGATGTGGTAGTCGAAGATCGGGACAAGGCCGAGCAGCCACCAATAGTTTCCGAGCCAGATGACCCACAGCACATAGAGGAGGGACCAGAAGCCCCACCGGAACCATTTGCTGCGGTATATCTCCTTCAAGCTCACAGGACAATGCTATTTAACGGAATTGACAATCGCTTCGAACGCCTGCGGGTTGTTCATGGCCAGGTCGGCGAGCACCTTGCGGTTCAGGCCGATGTTCTGCTTGGCGATGCGGCCCATGAACTGGGAGTAGGACAGCCCGTACTGACGGGCAGCGGCGTTGATACGCTGGATCCAGAGGGCACGGAAGGAACGCTTCTTGGCCTTGCGGTCACGGTAAGCGTAGGTGAGACCTTTCTCGTACGTGTTCTTGGCAACGGTCCAGACATTCTTTCTGGACAGGAAATTTCCGCGGGTTCTCTTGAGAATCTTCTTGCGGCGGGCCCTGGAGGCCACAGAATTGACTGATCTTGGCATAAATCGATCGTTTTATGGAGGCAGTGACCGCCCTTACAGCGATGCTTTACAACTGCGTTCCAAGTTGAACATGAAATAATTACAGGACCAAAAGCTCTTTTACTCTCTTCAGGTCATCCTTGTCGAGGATGGCGAAGTGATCAAGATTCCTTTTCTGCTTCTTGGTCTTCTTGGTGAGGATGTGGCTGTGATAAGCATGCTTCCTCTTGATTTTTCCCGACCCGGTAAGCGTGAACCGCTTTTTGGCACCGGAATTGGTTTTAAGCTTTGCCATTGTTTTAATAATTAAACTGTTAATATTGTTTCTCCGCCTTCACTGCGGATCACTTTTTCTTGATGGGCGCGAGCATCATCGTCATGCGCTTGCCTTCCAGCGTCGGCATGTTCTCCGCACGGCCGTACTCTTCCAGTTCGACGGCGAAACGGAGCAGCTGCTTCTCGCCCTGGTCGGCGAACACGATGGAACGGCCGCGGAAGAAGATGGACGCCTTCACCTTGGACCCCTCCTCCAGGAACTCGCGCGCATGCTTGAGTTTGAACTGGAAGTCGTGCTCGTCGGTGTTCGGGCCGAAACGGATCTCCTTGATGACGATCTTCGACGCGTTCTGCTTCATCTCCTTGGCCTTCTTCCGCTGCTGGTACAGATACTTCTGGTAGTCCAGGATCTTGCAGACGGGCGGATCGGCCTTCGCGGTGATTTCAACAAGGTCGAGCCCCAGTTCCTCGGCTTTCGCCTTCGCCTGGGAGAGGGAGTAGATGCCCGGCTGCTCGATATTGTCGCCGACGAGCCGGACCTGAGGAGCCATGATCTCCTCGTTGATATTCAGTTCATCCTCCCCCTTCTGGCGGGTAAAGGGATGTTGCCCGCGGGCTCCCGCAGGCCGGGTGCCACCGGGCTTCGGTCCGGTGAACGGTCTGGAACCTCCGTAATGAGATTTCGGCTTGTAAGGCATCCTGTTTCTGTAACCTTGTTAATAAATCAACTTATATGCGGACAAGCCTACGCCAGTTCCGCGGCCGTTTCGGCCTTGAACCAGCGGACGAACTCGTCCAATTTCATCGTACCGGCATCGGTACCTTCCCGCCGGACCGAAACGGAGCCCTCTGCGACTTCTTTCTCGCCGACAATCGCAAGCACGGGTACGCGCAGGAGGGAAATCTCCCGGATCCGCTTGCCGAGGGTTTCGTTCCTGTCATCAACGGAGGCACGAATATCGGAATTATTCAGCAAATCACAAACTTTTTTTGCGAAATCTGCATATTTCTCGCTGATTGGAAGCACTTTGACCTGATCCGGGGCGAGCCAGAGCGGGAAGTGTCCGCCCGTATGTTCGAGCAGCACGGCCGTGAACCGCTCGATCGATCCGAACGGCGCGCGGTGGATCATGATGGGGCGCTTCTTGCTGCCGTCCGCATCCGTATACTCCAGCTGGAAACGTTCCGGAAGGTTGTAGTCGACCTGGATGGTGCCGAGCTGCCACTTGCGGCCGATCGCGTCCTTCACCATGAAGTCGAGCTTCGGGCCGTAGAATGCCGCTTCACCGTACTCGACGACGGTCTGGAGCCCCTTCTCGGCCGCCGCCTCGATGATGGCGTTCTCCGCCTTCTCCCAATTCTCGTCGGAACCGATGTACTTCTCGCGGTTGTTCGGGTCGCGCAGGGAGACCTGGGCGGTGTACTTGTCGAACTTGAAGACCTTGAACACGTAGAGGATCAGGTCGATGACCTTCTCGAACTCTTCCTTCACCTGTTCGGGAGTCACGAACATGTGCGCATCGTCCTGGGTGAAGGAGCGGACGCGGGTCAGGCCGTGCAGCTCGCCGCTCTGCTCGTAGCGGTAGACGGTGCCGAACTCCGCCAGGCGCAGCGGCAGGTCGCGGTACGACCGGGGGCTGGAGCGGAAGATCTCGCAGTGGTGCGGGCAGTTCATCGGCTTGAGCAGGTATTCCTCGCCTTCCTGCGGGGTGTGGATCGGCTGGAACGAATCCTTGCCATACTTGGCGTAGTGGCCGGAGGTCACGTAAAGGTCCTTGCTGCCGATATGCGGGGTAACCACCTGCAGATAACCGTATTCCGCCTGCTTCTTGCGAAGGAAGGTTTCGAGCTGGTAGCGCATCACGCTGCCGCGGGGCAGCCAGAGCGGCAGGCCCATGCCCACGCGCGGGGAGAACATGAACAGCTGCATCTCCTTGCCGAGCTTGCGGTGGTCGCGTTTCTTGGCCTCCTCCAGGACGACCAGGTACTCGTCGAGCATCGACTTCTTGGGGAAGGTGATGCCGTAGATACGCGTCAGCTGCTGGCGTTTCTCGTCACCGCGCCAGTAGGCGCCGGCGATGGCCGTGAGCTTGACCGCCTTGATCACGGACGTGTTGCGCAGGTGCGGGCCGCGGCACAGGTCGGTAAAGTGGCCGTTGGTATAATAGGTGATGGAGCCGTCTTCAAGCTCTCCGATCAGTTCGCATTTGTAAGGGTCGCCTTTCTCCTGGAAATGTTTCAGGGCCTCAGCCTTGGGCACGTCGATGCGGACGAAAGCCTGCTTTTCGCGGGCCAGTTCCAGCATCCGCTTCTCGATCCGGGCGAAGTCCGCGTCGGAAATCGTCTGGCCGCCCAGGTCGACGTCATAGTAGAATCCGTTCTCGATGGCGGGGCCGATACCGAACTTCACGCCGGGGAACAGTTCCTCGAGCGCCTCGGCCATCAGGTGGGACGAGGAATGCCAGAAGACGCGCTTGCCCTCTTCGTCCTCCCATTTGAGCAGGACGATCGACGCATCCTCCAGGATGGGACGGTCCAGGTCGTAGGTGACACCGCGGCCGACCGTCGTGTCGCCGGCGGGCTTCACCGCGATGGCAAGAACCTCTTCCGCAAGTCTGGGACTGATGCTGCTGGCGATCTCGTATCCGGTCACGCCGCTTTCAAAGGGTCTGACGCTTCCGTCAGGAAAAGTAATGTTGATCATACGTCTTATTGTTAAGCCAGAATGCAAAGGTACAAATTTATTTGTATATTTGTGAGGTTAATCCATTGAGACGACTACTTTATGATGAAGAACGACCTTTCTTCCGGATCCCTTTGGAACAAAGCCGGCCAGGCCGGGCTCGTGCTCGGTGCCGCCACCATCGCCTTCACCTTCGTGGGCGGACTGTGTGGAGGCGTTTCCGGCTTCGGGGGCAGGCTGCTGTCCACCCTGGTCACCCTGGCCAAGCTCGCCGCGTGTGTCTGGATCCTCCGCCGATTCCTGCTGAAACTCAAGGAAGATTTCCCGGATGCCGGCTACAAGGCCCTGCACGGCTACGGCATGCGGACCACCCTTTGCTCGTCGCTGCTGGTCGCAGCCTATGCGCTCGTGCCCTTCCTGATCGACGGGGACGAGACCGCACGGCTGGCCCGCGCTTCCGCGGAAGAAGCGTTCTCGCAGTTCGGCATGGCGCTGGACGCCAACACGCAGGCTGCCCTGGAGACCACGCTGAACAACCTGCCCGTGATCTCCTTCTTCTCGATGTTCCTCTACTGTCTGCTCTGGGGCTGGGTACTGACTTCCGCCTTCTCCCGCCAGATCTGCCCTCCCGACCCGTTCGCCGGGCCGGACGGCGACAACCTTCCGAACTGAACCCGCCATGGCTGAAACGAAAGACCTGTCCATCATCATCCCGCTCCTGAACGAAGCGGAATCCCTGCCCGAACTGCTCGCCTGGATCCGGAGCGTCGTGGAACGGGAAGGCTATGCATATGAAGTCATCTTCGTCGACGACGGCAGCACGGACGCTTCCTGGGAGACCATCCGCTCCCTGGCGGACGGGGACGATCGGATCCGCGGCATCTCTTTCCGCCGGAACTACGGCAAGTCCGCCGCCCTGTACCACGGCTTCGCCGCCGCACAGGGGAACGTCGTCGTCACCATGGACGCGGACCTGCAGGACTCTCCCGAGGAGATCCCCCAGATGTACAAGATGATTACCGAAGAGGGCTGGGACGTCGTCTCCGGATGGAAACAGCACCGGCAGGACAACAGGCTGACGAAGAACCTGCCTTCCAAGCTGTACAACGCCGCGGCACGCCGCATCACCGGCATCCGCCTGCACGACATGAACTGCGGCCTGAAGGCCTATCGGAAGGAAGTCGTCAAGAACATCGAGGTGTACGGCGAGATGCACCGCTACATCCCCTACCTGGCCAAGAACGCGGGCTTCGGCAAGATCACCGAGAAACCCGTCCACCACCAGAAACGCAAGTACGGGCAAAGCAAATTCGGCCTGGAGCGCTTCGTCAACGGCTTCCTCGACCTGCTCTCCCTGTGGTTCCTCTCCACATTCGGGAAGAAGCCGATGCATTTCTTCGGCTTCACCGGCATCCTGATGTTCCTCGCCGGCTTCGTCATGACGGTCTGGATCATCGCCGCCAAACTGATCCACCAGAGCCACGGCGCCGCCTACCGGGCGGTGACGGACCAGCCGCTCTTCTACCTCGCGCTGGTCGCCCTGGTGCTGGGCGTCCTCCTTTTCCTCGCCGGATTCCTCGGCGAAATGATCGCCCGGTCCTCTGCGGACCGGAACCGGTACAACATCAAGGAGACCCTCTGAGTAACGGACTGAAAACGAATTTAACAACCTGATAACATGAAAGTCTTGAAGTTCGGAGGCACCTCGGTGGGAGCCCCGGAAACATTGAACACCCTCCGCGAGATCGCCCTCGCCCAGGAGCAGCCGGCCATCATCGTCGTCTCCGCCCTGAGCGGCGTTACGGACCAGCTGATCCGTGCCGCGCAGCTCGCCTCCGAAGGCGATCCCGCCTTCCGCGACCTGTTGCAGCAGATCCGCCGACGCCACCTGGAGATCCCCGCGCAGATCATTTCGGACCCGGCTGTCCTCGACCGGCTGAACGCCGGCACGGAGGACCTGCTCTCGCGGCTCGAGCACATCTGCGAGGGCCTTTGCATGCTGCAAGTCCTGCCGGAGAAGACCCGGCTGGAAATCGAGAGTTTCGGCGAACGGCTTTCGGCCCGGATCGTCGCCGCGTCCATCCCCGGAGGCACCGTCTACGATTCGCTGCACTTCATCAAGACCGTCCGCCACGGACTCATCCATTCCGTCGACCAGGTACGGACGGAGGCCCTCATCCGCGAGGCCTTCCGCGACTACGGCCCCGGCGACGGGATCGCCGTCGTCCCGGGTTTCATTTCCTCCGATGCACAGACGGGACAGATCAGCAACCTCGGACGCGGTGGGTCGGACTACACCGCCAGCCTCATCGCAGCAGCCCTGGATGCGGAAATCCTGGAAATCTGGACGGATGTCGACGGCTTCATGACCGCAGACCCGAAGAAGATCAAGACCTCCTATGTCATTGACGAGATGACGTACGAGGAGGCCACCGAACTGTGCAATTTCGGCGCGAAGGTGATCTACTCCCCGGCGATGTACCCCGTCCATGCGAAGAACATTCCGATCCTGATCAAGAATACGTTCAACCCGTCCGCCAGCGGTACCGTCATCCATGGAAGCTGCCAGAAAGGGACGACGGCCATCAAGGGCATCTCTTCCATCGATGACATCAGCATCATCACGCTGGGCGGCACCTCGATGGCCGGCATCGTCGGCGTCGACAGCCTCATCTTCTCCGTGCTGGCACACGAGAACATCAGCGCTTTCCTCGTCAGCCAGTCCGCATCGGAGACCAACATCTCCATCGGCATCCGGCGCTGCGACGCCCCGGTCGCCAAGGAAGCGCTCGGGAAGGCCTTCGAACATGAGATTTCCACCGGCGCACTCTCGCCGGTCAGCGTCAAGGACGACCTGGCCGCCGTCGCGGTCATCGGCGAGAACATGCGGGGGAACCCTGGTGTCGCCGGCAAGCTCTTCGGGATCCTGGGCCGCAACGGCATCAGCATCATCGCGCTTGCGCAGGGTGCATCCGAGAGCAACATCTCACTCATCATCGAGCAGAAACACCTGGCCAAGGCGCTGAATGTCATCCACGACGGCTTCCTGCTGTCCGAATACCAGGAGATCAACCTCTTCCTCTGCGGCACCGGCACGGTGGGCGGCCAGCTTATCGAACAGCTCCGCCTGCAGCGCGACAAACTCCGTGAGGAGCGCAACCTGAAGATCAACATCGTCGGCATCGCCCGCAGCAAGACCGCCATCTTCGACCGGGCCGGCATCGACCTGGCGTCCTGGAAGGAACGCATGGCGCAGGAGGGCGAAAGCGTCACGCCTGCCCGCATCAAGGAGCGGGTCATCGCGATGAACATCTTCAATGCCGTCTTCGTGGACTGCACGGCCTCGGCGGACATCGCCGCCCTGTACGGCGACTTCTTCGAGCACGGGATCTCGGTGGTGGCAGCCAACAAGATCGCCGCTTCGTCCGACTACGGAAACTACCTGGCCCTCAAGCAGACGTCCCGCAAGCGCGGCGTGAAGTTCCTCTTCGAGACGAATGTCGGAGCCGGGCTTCCTATCATCAAGACAATCAATGACTTGCGAGACAGCGGGGACCGGATCATCAAAATGGAAGCGGTCCTGAGCGGCACGCTCAACTTCATTTTCAACACCATCTCGGAAGACATTCCCTTCAGCCAGACCGTACGGATGGCCATGGAACAGGGATTCTCGGAGCCCGATCCGCGGATCGACCTTTCCGGGAAAGATGTCATCCGGAAGCTGGTGATCCTCGCCCGCGAGGCGGGATACGTAGCCAACCAGGAAGACGTGGACGCCGACCTTTTCATCCCCCGGGAATTCTTCGACTGCTCCCTGGAGGAGTTCTGGAAGAAGCTGCCCACGCTGGATGCGGATTTCGAAGAACGTCGGAAACGGATGGAAGCGGAGGGCATGCGCTGGCGGTTCGTTGCCAAGATGGAGGAAGGCCGGCTGAGCGTCTCGCTCCGGGAAATCCCCCAGCAGCACTCCTTCTACGTGCTTGACGGCTCCAACAACATCATCCTGCTGACGACGGAGCGGTACAACAAGCATCCGATGCTGATCCAGGGCTACGGCGCCGGCGCGGGCGTTACCGCAGCCGGAGTCTTCGCCGACATCATGACCATCGCCGGCGTCCGATGAGCGGGGCCGTACTTCCCTTCCCCGTCCCGGCGGGCATCCGCCCGGAACTCTACCGGTATGTCAGTGAGGAGATCATTCCCCGCTATGCCGCCTTCGATGCCGCACACCGGGAAGGGCACGCCTGCCAGGTCATCCGGGAGGCGCTTCACCTGGCGGAATCCTATCCGGAAGCCGACCCGGAAATCGTCTTTACGGCGGCCGCCTTCCACGATACCGGGCTGAGCGAAGGACGGGAGCACCACCACAATGTCTCCGCCCGGATCATCCGGGAAGATCCGCGGCTGCCTGAATGGTTCTCCCCGCAGCAGATCGAATGCATCGCCCAGGCGGCGGAAGACCACCGGGCCTCTTCCAAGACGCCGCCCAGGAGCTTGTACGGCATGCTGATCGCCGAAGCGGACCGGACCATCGACCCGGAAGACATCCTGCTGCGCACCCTCCGGTTCAGCCTCGACCACTACCCTGAACTGGACAAGGAGGGCCATTGGAACCGCTGCCGGCAACATCTGGACGAGAAATACGGCGACGGTGGCTACTTGAAGCTTTGGATTCCGGGTTCACAAAACGCGGAACGCCTGGAGGCGCTCCGCGTCATCATCCGGGACCGTGCCCTGCTCCGCCGCCATTTCGAACGGCTCTGGGCGTCCCGCTGATCAGTTGAAATTGCGGGATGCGAACGGCAGGGCCCAACGGAGGGCCAGGTGCCAGTACTCCCAGTTATGGACGCCATTGCGGACACGTAGTTCGCTTTTTACCCGCTTGATGCGCATCTTCTGGTGAAACGCCACGTTGATGTCGAGCAGGAAATCATCATCCCCGCAATCAATGAACCACCGGACACCGCGCAGCGCGTCCAGCACCGTGTCATCGGCTTCGTCGAGGAATGCCAGCGCAGAATGCCGGTGAACGGCCTCGCAGACATAGAAGAGGCAGTCCTTTTCGGATCTTCCGCCGGCATCCGGGCTTTGTTCATCCAGCCAGGCGCTCATCGCATAGCAACTGGAGAAGAGGTCCGGATGGCGCTGGGCATAGACAACGCTGCCGCCTCCGCCCATCGACAGGCCCATGACGGCGCGGTGAGCTTTGTCTCCGACGATCCGGTACTTTGATTCGACGGCTGGCAGGAATTCTTGGAAGAAGAAGTCTTCGTAATGCCAACCGGGCATGTTGAAATAGCCGTTCCAGGTCTTCCGCGTGTCGGGCCCTCCGGCATTGGGCATGACGATAACCATCTCACAGGCTTCTCCGGTGCCGATCAGTTCATCGACAACGGTCTGCATATTGCCCTTCCGGGACCATGCGGTGTAGTCATCGCTGAGGCCATGCAGGAGATAGACGACGGGATATTCCTTCCCTGATCCGGCAAATCCGTCCGGGAGGTAGACGTTGTATTTGACTTGCGCGCCGAGGATGTCGCTCTGCAGGCTGTCCGTGACGATACTGCCGGCGCGGGAGGGCAGGGCCGGAAGCAGCAGGGCAAGGCCGAGAAACAATAAGGATTTTTTCATGGCATTACGATTTTCTGCAATTTAGTCAATAAAAGACAATAACGGAAGGATTCTGCTCAGAAGAGCCGCAGGAATTCCAGGATTCTTTCTGTGCCAGGGCACCCGAGAAGACCTGCTCCCGGGCGTTTGCACGGCAAACCTTCCGCTTCGCTCCATCCTTCCCACGCCTGTCGGCGCGGGCCCCTCCCGCTCACGAGGCCGCGGGCGGCCACGGGTTTGCCTGTGCAACCCGCCCAGGAGGGCCTGCAGAGGAAGTTCGAGAGCATTAAGGACCGACTTTGCACCCGGGAAGGCATGCTCCGGGCGTTTGCACGGCAAACCTTCCGCTTCGATCCATCCTTCCCACGCCGTTCGGCGCGGGCCCCTCCCGCTCACGAGGCCGCGGGCGGCCACGGGTTCGCCTGTGCAACCCGCCCTGAGCTGACATAGCGATGGCGGCAACAACGATGGGACAAAAAAAAGCCCGGGCCTTCGATGTGAAGGTCCGGACCTCGAAGAACGGCACGGGGCCCCCACTGGGGCAAATCCCCCAATTAGAGAGTAGGCAGCGGATACAAACAAAAGGTCCGGGCCTTCGATATGAAGGTCCGGACCTCGAAGAACGGCAGCTGCCTACTCTCCCACCTGGTGGGGCAGTACCATCGGCGATGGCGGGCTTAACTTCTCTGTTCGGGATGGGAAGAGGTGGATCCCCGCCGCTATAGCCA